>Ga0209098_1000011_pt1 | contig 226069 bp, 193 predicted proteins | sample AD_JPNHW1_MetaG_FD_184429 | JGI IMG/M metagenome (GOLD analysis project Ga0209098, IMG submission 184429) | Active sludge microbial communities of municipal wastewater-treating anaerobic digesters from Japan - AD_JPNHW1_MetaG (SPAdes) (version 2) | ecosystem: Engineered > Bioreactor >... | reverse complement strand
CCCCGAACCCCCCCTGCGAACCCCCCAGCTATCGCTGGCTTTCACGGGGGGGGCTCGAAATCCGCCTATTCAGAAGACGGCGGATTTTTTGGGGGGTGCCGATGCCGCCTAAGCCCGGCGGCACCCTCCGGGCTGGGCTGCGGGTTCCATGGTCCAGGCGGCGCGGCTTCCGGCAGACGGCGGGCGGCTCGCGCAGCTCGCACGCCCGCCTTACTGCCTCAGCCGCGCCTTCCGCGGGCTTACCCGGTGCGGGCTTCGTCAGTTCCTTCCTCGCCCGCCACTCGCATACACACGGGCTCACGCTCGCGGCGCGTGCCTCTGGCACGCCATACCGGAATCCGGAACCGGCCCGCCACGCGGCGTTGCGGGTTGATAGTCATGAGCGCACGCGTGGCGGGCCTTGCGGATCGGGGCCAGCCGCTTCCGCTTGGTGGCCCCGCCCGCATCCGGACCGGTACGGTCACCGCCGCTACGCTTGCCGCAGCGGCAGGGGCGGAGTCCAGCGCGACGGCCCGCCGCGTCGCAGGCTCCTTGCGGGCCTCCGCGCTCGACTCCGCTTTTCACCATCCCCGGCGCGTCGCGCGCCGGCGGTCCCGCCGGTCGCCGCGCCGCACAACGCGCGGGGCCAGGGCGTCGCCCGGCGCGACGGCGCGCGGCGGGCCTTGCGCGTGACTACACGCCCCGGCCCGCACGCACGCCTTTTCACGCGCCGACGACGCTCCGAGCCCCGCGAAACCCCTCTCTCTCCCGGACCCTTTCACCACCCCAATTACTGACTGTTTCACCAGCATGTCCCCAACCGCGAGCCCCAACACTCGGGGAGGGTGACACACCCCCCCGCGGCGAGCTTCCGCGCCCGCATACAGGCGCGGCGATCTCGCCGACTCCCCCCGATACCAGACCCGCAGCATACACACGCGCTCCACGCTCCCGCCGCGTGCATGCGCACGCCCTCCCTGCATCGCCCCTTCCGGTGCACGCCTTACGTCCACGCGTCCGGCCTGGCTACAGGACCGGCCGCGCTACCTCCAGGCAGCACCGTCGCGGCTCTTCGGGACGGTCACCGGCGGGCGTTCCGCAGCGGCATCCCGGCGGAAGGCGTGACGTCCGCCTTCCTCACTGCGCAGGCTTGTTCGTCGGCAGCCGTCGCGCCCGCCGCCGCTTTCCAGATCCCCACTGCGGGCTTCGTCAGTTCCTTCCTCGCCCGCCACTGGCATACACACGGGCTCTCGCTCGCGGTGCGTGCCTCTGGCACGCCATACCGGAATCCGGAACCGGCCCGCCACGCGGCGTTGCGGGATGATATTCAGGGGCGCACGCGTGGCGGGCCTTGCGGATCGGGGCCAGCCGCTTCCGCTTGGTGGCCCCGCCCGCATCCGGACCGGTACGGTCACCGCCGCTTCGCTTGCCGCATCGGCAAGGGCGGAGTCCAGCGCGCCGGCCCGCCGCGTCGCACGCTCCTTGCGGGCCTCTGCGCTCGACTCCGCTTTTTACCATCCCCAGCGCGTCGCGCGCCGCCGACACTCCGCGCCCGCAACCCGCATCCCCATCGCGGGGAGCCGCTGCGCGGAACCCTGCGGGGCGTGGCAGGTGTAGCAACTCGGCGCTTCACGCGAGTTTGCTACACCGCGTCCCTCAAGTTTTGGGGCCCCCTGGGGGAAGTGAGCGCAGCGAGCAGGGGGCAGCTTAGAAGCCCCTAACCGAAACCCCGCCACAACCGTTTCCCGCGCCTGCGCCGCGCCAACGGTCCGGCGTCGCAGGCGCGGCGGGCGCGCCCGTGCGGACGGCCTCGCGCCTGTCGGCCGTTGCCGCACGCTGAGCGGCGGGCCCGGCGGCGGCCGCGCCGGGGGACCTTTAGGGGGGGGGGCTTCGCTGCAGGGGGGGGAGGCCCCAGGGGGAGGGGGGAAGGGGGGGCGACCTCTGGCGGGAGACACACATTTTCAAAATTCGCACAAAAAATTGCGCGGAATTTTGTGGGTTTTTTTGCCCAAAAGACGGTTAGGGTGCCGCGCTGCTTTCGCGGGCCGCGACCTCGACCGGCTTCGCCGCCTCGCGCTCGCCGGCCGCGCGGACCGCCTCCATGATGCGGGCGAACTCCGCCGCGTTCTCGATCTTGACCACGCCCGCCATGCCGGACAGGTTCACGTTGGTGTTCTGCTCCACCGCGATCTTCACGGGCTCGGTCAGCCCGAGGCTCCGTTCCAGATCCTCCAGGGCCCGCAGCCGGTCGGCCGCGTTGCGCGAGTGCTCCGCGATGTGCTTGCGCTTTTCGAGGATCCACAGCCGGTCGACGCCCATGCGCTCGACCGACTCGTCGCGCAGGAACGCGATCCGGGCCCGGACCGTCGCGTCGCGCATCAGCCGCGCCGCCGACGCGCCCGCCGCGTCGCGGTCGGTCGCGCCGAACGCCCTGCAGTACGCCTCGGTGTTGTTGCCCCAGCACTCGCCCGCCACCTCCTGGCAGAACGACTCGCGCTTGCGCGAGCGCAGGGCCTGCGCCGCAGGGGCGAAGTTCTTGTCGCGGTCGAAGAGGTCGGGCACGGGCGTTTTCATGGCTCAGGTGTACCAAACCGACGCCGCGCCCTGCAAGGCGAATCGTAAGACGACTTGACACGACCAAACAGACAGTGTTACGTTACGCGGAAAAGCAGCAATGTGCAGAAAGGGGAAACATGACCAGACCAGCACCTCGCTCAACCGCAGCCGGAGAGGTCCGGCTGCTGACGCGCGGCGAAGTCGCCGCGATCATGCGCGTCACGCCGCGCTCGGTCAACAACTGGGTGGCCCAGGGCATCCTCCGGCCGGTCCGCCTGCCCGGCCGGCAACGCGCCCGCGGCTACCTCGCGAGCGATGTCGGGCGCATTCTCGAATCCCGGGTGTGAGAGCATGCCGCATGACCCCTTCAACAGCCGCTGGATGCCGCTGCCGATTCAGGCGAGGCTCGACCTGCTCAGGGCGAAGCGCTACGCCGCGCTCATCGTGTGGGAGACCCTCCTGTGCGACGCGCTGCGCAACGGCACCTGGCGGACCTCGCTGCCGGCCTCGGCCGTCCAGAGGGAGACGCGGCTTTCGCACCCCACCATACGCAAGGCGCAGAAGGACCTGCTCGACGCCGGCTACATCCGGATCATATCGGGCGGCGGCGGCACGCGGAAGAAGATCACCTTCGGCCTCACGCCGATCGAGAACTTCGGCGGCAGGCCCGCCGCGCCGCCGGACCAGAAGGAACCCAAACCCACGGGAGACTGGAAGCTATGACAACCGCCACTAAACCGCCCCGCGCGTTCACGCCGCCGACCGAGGCCGAGGTCGCCGACTACGCGGCCGGCCTCGGCATGGACGACCCGCCCGCGCTCGCGCGGCAGTTCGTCGCGTGCTACGCGCCCGCCTGGCGCGATACCCTCAACCGCCCGGTCCGCAACTGGAAGCTGAAGTTCCGGCAGGTCTGGGCCAGACGTGTCAAACGCCCCGCCGCCGCCAAACGCAAAACCGTCCCCATGGGCAACTGGGAGCTTTAGCCGTGCAGACCTACGCGAACCTCAGCGGGAACAGCAACGTCGAACGATACTCGAGTTTTCAGCAGGCCATCATCGTCCGCTTCAAAGACAAGTGGGTGTACGCCTACATGGCCTACACGGCGGGCCAGCCCGCCGTCGACCGCATGCAGGCCCTCGCGCAGGCGGGCCGGGGCCTGAACTCCTTCATCGCCCGCACGAAACCCGCCTACAGCCAGAAGTGGTACGACGTCGACATCGGCTAAGCCGCCGCCCGCCGCAGAAAGAAAGGCAAACCATGCAGACAGACATCGAGACCGACATCGAGGCCGCACTGATCGGCTGCTTCATGCTCGACTACCCCGGCACCGTGTCCGAAACCGCCGACTTCTCCATCACGCCCGAGATGTTCGTCTCGGGCCTCGCCCGCCAGACGTTCGAGGCCATCCAGTCGCTCGCCGCCGACAAGTCGCCGATAGACCCGCTCACCGTGCGGCAGAAGCTAGGCCGTTACGGCGAAGGCGGCGAGGCGATCTCCGCCTTCCTCTGCGGCGCGATCGACATCACGCCCACCGCCGCGCACGCGGGCTACTACGGCCAGCTCCTCCGGCAGCGCCACGAGACCCGCCGCCTGCGCCAGATCCTGCACGCGTCGGCACGCCGCCTCGACGACGAGCCGGCCGACATGGTCCAGGCCGACCTCATGCGGCAGCTCGAACGCAACGACCCCGACCCCGCGCAGGACGGCATCACCTTCGCGCAGGCCACCGACCAGGCGGTCGAGACCTTCAGGCAGATCGCCGCCGGAACCGGCGGCATCAAGACCGGCCTCGCGTTCCTCGACTCCGCGGGCGGCATCCAGGAGGGCGAGCTGATCATCATCTCCGGCAAGGCCGGGAGCTGCAAAACCACGCTCGCCCGCCAGATCCTCGGCCACGTCTGCGGCAACGAGGGCATCCCGTCCGCGCTGGTCACGCTGGAGATGACCGAGTCGCAGATCGCCGCGCAGACGCTCACCGACCGCTCGCAGACCAGTTACCGCAAGTTCATGGCGGGCGTCGCGGACGAGCAGGACTGGGCGCGGCTCTTCGCGGCCAAGGCCAAGGCCGAGAAGTGGCCGCTCGCCATCACGTCCCGCACGCGCACGCCGACGCGCCTCGCGGCCTACGTCCGCAAGGTGGTCCGGCGCGGCGCGAAACTCATCGTGCTCGACTACCTGCAGGCCATGCAGGCGGATCCCGCCATGGCGCGGTCCAACATTGAGCAGCAGGTCACCTTCGCGTCGAACACCGTGCGCGACCTCGCGGTCAACCTCGGCGTCCGCTTCATCGTGGTCTCCACCGAATCGCGCGAGGGCGAGCTGCGCTACTCCGACGCCCTGCGCTACGACGCGTGGAAGTGGTTCCGCATGATCCAGCCCGAGGAGAACAACGAGGACAACCCCGTCTACCATCTGGAGGTCAAGAAGAACCGCTTCGGGGTTGTCCCCAAAACCGTCCGACCGCTCTACCGCGTGGGCGACCGGCTGCTGACAGATACGGAGTGGCTTGAACATTCAAACAGGAGACAACTCTACGGAAGATAGACGCGCATAGAAGACGTGTTATGCAAACACAGCGAGATTTCTGGTTCAGAAGGGCAACACTTCAACTCTTCTGTTGTTCTTGTGCCGCTTGATACTCTTGACTTGGCCATACTTTATGAAATTCGGCCATCAGGGATTCGATCAACCGCATGCAGAACTCATGTGAATCTAGGAAGTACTTTGGAATCATGGGCAATGATTGTCCTTGTTGGACACGTGCATGGGAACCAGCTTTATTACAGTATATCGCATTGGCTTGTCCTCTGTCATGAATGTAGACGTCGCGGGTCGCCTTTATCTCAATGAACTGATGATACGCGGGTATCTCGAGAATATTGAATCCACAAATCTCTGACGCAACCTCTGCGAACTCCCGCGGTGATTTGTAAGACAATTCATTGATAAGGGCGGAGATCGCCGCAAGATGGACTCCCTCCAGCGAGCTGCATTCAAAAATTGTTGATAAAGCAATCGAACGCTTTGCGCCTATTTTCTTGGGGTACTGAAGAAGTATGAGTCGCAAACAATCACCAAGCACGGTTTCGGTGATCGTCACCAATTGGTAAATGCCGTTCTTCGCAAGCTCAAAAGCAGAAAGGTGTTGGTAGTGCCCGATAATGTCTTTCTTAGCGTATTGATTCTCACCAACGATGGCTTGCCCATCAGGACGGACTCCAAGGGGGTACGTAAGTTTGATCTGCTCATCCGCTGACTGCTGAATATTCTGAACGGCCAGCGCAAAGGCGTTGTGAGAGAGTTGAATCAACTCGCCCAATTTAAAAAGTTGGGCCATCGACGCATTCAAGGTTCGATAGAGCGTATCGCCAAACTCAACATGCCGAGTCATTCTAGACCTCCAGATCCAAATCAAGTAACGAGCCCATGAGCATAATGAACTCAGAGCAGAACCAAGTACAAGTCTTTCAAGAATTTGCTCCGAAGGCAAGCCGTGTTCTTCTCGTTGGTTCAAGCCCCATGCGCGACACAAAAAGGCACAGAGCCTATTAAGATAAACGACGCGGGGACCCCCATCCCCGCGCCGTAGCGGTCATCGCCTGCGGCGCTGCCACACGCCGCCGCCCCGCCACCATTCCCTCCGGACGGGGGCGCTTGCGCGGGATACGCGCAGACTCCGGCGGCTCCACGCACACGCGCTGATTGCGCGGAACGCCTGCGGCAGCCGGGGGCCGGGCCTTTCCCTCCCGGACCCTCCCCGTCCAAGGCCGGCACAATACACCGCCGTTGCCGCCACTCATGCCTTTGCCCGTCAGCAACGCCGCGCCGTTGCACACGGTCACGCCAACGCTTCGGATACTCGCGACGGCGGGATACCGCCTTTGTCATGCCCGTTGCCCACTGCGCGGCTGGCGGCAGGCTCCCGGTCTTCCGTCCCTCCAGACCGTCCGCTTCACCGGTCCAAAACTGACGGGCACGGCCCCACCGGCCTGTCTGCAATCCCAGTGTCTTATAACGCCGTTGCCCTCCCTTTCGCCATCATCGCAAACACCACAGGCGAGGATGACGGCGAAAGGAAGGGCAGCGTTATGAAACAGACACTTTTCAGATTGCAGAGCAGGGCCGGTTTGAGTTCGGCGTCCACGGCGGCGGGTGCCGCTGGTGAGGATTCGGGCTCAGTCAGAGCAGACGTTTTGTCACACCCCCTTCGTCGGGTGTGAAGAAAGGACACACCACCATGAATAACACATGCCACCCGTACAGCACAACCCGCGCCGCGAGGCGCTACGTGTCACCCCGCACCCGCCCCTTGAACGACTACGAGCGCGAGACCCGCGCCCTGTCTTACATGCTCAAAGAGGCCGATTGCCCCGAGGCCGCCTTGCAGATCGCCGCCGCCGAAATGGCCGCGCTGGTTTGGGGGCCATGCAACCTCATCCCCGCGCCCGACCACACCGGCGACACCGCCGCCAACCGCCGCCTTGCCAAGGCCATCGCCGCCCACGTGAAGGGAGGGGCCGAGGTTCACGACATCCTGACCCGCACAGCGCCCGCGCCCAGCTCCTGCGACCGCCACCGCGCCAAAGGCCCCGCCGTCAGCGTGGAGGAGCACAACATCACGCGCCGCGACGGCAAGCCCATTCCCTGCCGCCGCACGTTCATCGTGGACAACGTCCTTGTCGGCGGCAACACCATCCGCGCCTGTTTCAACGCGCTGGGCTTCGGCACCGGCCTTGTTTTCGGCGACGCCTCTTTTCATCACGAATAACCGGAAGGAGCCACACCCATGAAACGCAACCCCGACACGCTCGCACTCGCCATGGACTACGCCGCCGCGATGGAGGCCTGCGCCGCCTATGTATCGGTCAAAGGCCCCGCCATCCGCGACCCCGAAAGCGCCTACCGTCTTTTGCGCCCCGTCATGAGCGCCGCCACTTCCGGCGACTCTCAGGAGACCTTTTTCACGCTCCTGCTCGACACGAAAAACAAGGTCATCGGCGCGCCCGTCGAATGTTGCCGCGGCCTGCTCGACCAGTGCCCCGTTCACCCCCGCGAGATCATGCGCGAGGCGGTCCGTCAGAGCGCCGCAAGCCTCATTCTGGCCCACAACCACCCGTCAGGCGACCCCACGCCCAGCAAGGAGGATTGCGACATCACCCGCCGCCTGATCGAGGCCGCGAAGATTTTGGGCATCCGCATCGTTGACCATGTGATATGCGGCAGACCGTCCGACATAACCCCCGGCTTTGTCAGCCTGCGCGAAAAGAACCTTGTCGCATTCGATTGAAAACCCTTCCACGCGGCGGAACGGCAGAGCGGGCAGCAGGGACGGCCTCGCAGAGAGTGCGCCCGATCACCGCACGGCAAGCCGAGAACCCCGAGAGCACAAACAGCGATCACCGCCCGCCGCGTGGCCCAACCCGAAAGGAGCACCGACCATGAACGCAACGCAGAACCCCGTCGGCCAGAGCGCCGAGTTTCACCAGACGTGGCAGGCCCTCATGCAGCAGCTTGAGCGCGTGCTATCGCTCGCCCACCGGCACACCCCCAACCGCACCGAGACCCGCGAGGCGGTCAGCATCGCAAAGCACCTGCTCGGCAAAGTCGGCGACCAGATCGACGCCGCAATTCAAGAGTAAAACCCGCGCCCGCAGGCATCGTATGCGGGCAGAAAGGCCACCATGAAACGCAAACGCTACACGCCACCCGAAAAGCCCCACGAACTCGACATCCTCAAAATGCTGACCCCGTACGCACAGTACGAGGCGATCATTGCCGGCATGATGGGCGAGGAGGGCGACCACTTCATTGAGATCATCGACCGCATACACGCCACATGGCAGGCCATGCCCAAGACCTACGAGACCGACGCCCAAGGCCGCGCCGCCCTCGCCCGGCTTCACTACTTCATCGGCGGTTGCGACTGGTGGATTGTGGAGAGGGACGCCGACCCCGACAGCGCGGGCCAGGTGCAGGCCTTCGGTATCGCCGACCTCGGCATGGGCCGCGAACTCGGCTATATCAGCATCCCCGAGTTGCTCGAGAACGGCGCCGAGCTGGATCTGTATTTCACTCCCAAGCGGATGGGGGAGCTTCTCGCCTAGCACTGTACGGGCGACCGGCAGGTCGCCCTTTTTCTCACCCATGAATCCGCCGCTCCCTATTCGGTCGCGGCCTTCCAGCCCGTCGCTCGCCTCTCGTCTCGCGCCGGGTCCCCTGGGGTAATCCAAGAACGGAACATATATTTGATGAGCTTGACAGCCTTTCCCTGCTTCTGACATGCTACAGACATGATTTAGGCTCTACATGCCGGTTCAAGCATGATTTCGGCCAAGGACGAGTCCGCTGCCAGGAAAGGATTGATCATGAGCTTTTGGAAACGAATGTTCGGAGGGAAAGATCAGGATATTTCCAACGCGGGATCGGACGGAGCGGCGGCCATCCCGCCGGGTCACACTCCACCCAGTACAGCGGGGGCTGTGAACCCGCTCATGCGCTCGCCTGACAAGAGCAGTGGACCTGCTGCAGTTTCCAAGTCCGATCCCTTGTCTGCCGCCAAGGACCGCGTGGTCCGCGTGTTCGTTTCCTCGACGTTCAAAGACATGATCGAGGACCGCAACGAACTCATGGCCCAGGTCTGGCCGGCCTTGCGGCGGGTCTGCCGCGGGCGGTCCGTCGAGTTTGTCGAGGTGGACCTGCGTTGGGGCGTCACAGAGGAACAGTCTCAGCGTAAGGATACGCTGCGCCACTGTCTGGCGGAGATCAAGCGCTGCCGCCCGTACTTCATAGGGCTGCTGGGCGAGCGCTACGGCTGGACTCCCGGACAGGAAGCCTATTCACAGGCCCTGTTGGACGAGGAGGACTGGCTTAAGGACGAGGTCGCCAAGCACAGCGTCACCGAACTGGAGATCCTGCACGGCGTGCTCAGGGACCCCGAAATGGCGAAGCGCTCTTTCTTCTATTTCCGCGATCCTCAGTACGCCGCATCCAAGGGCGGCGACTACCTGCCGGAAGATACCGTCCGGCCCACCCGTCAGGACGCGCTCAAACAGAAGGTGAAGGCGGTCTGCGTCGCCAAACGCATCCCGCTGCGCGAGAACTATGCCGATCCCCGCGCCCTCGCCGCGCTCGTGCTCAACGATCTCACGGCAGCCATTGATGCCGAGTTCCCACCCGACCAGGTGCCCGACGTCTGGTCGCGCGAAGACCGCGACCACGAGGCCTACGCCAAAAGCCGCCGCACCGACTTCTACGTGGGACGCGACGCCTATTTCAACCAACTGGACACCTATGCGGACAACGGGGCGCAAGGCTGCGGCCTGACCGTCCTGGGCGCGTCGGGCGGCGGCAAATCCGCGCTACTGGCCAACTGGGTGGCGCGCCGGCGTCAGGCGCACCCTGGCGACTTCGTTTTCCAGCACTACATCGGCAGCTCTGCGATGAGCGCGGGGCACCTAGCCCTGATGCGCCGCCTCATGGTGGCCATTGTCCGCTGGTGCGGCGCGGACGACCCCGCAGGCCCGCGCGGTCTGGAGGAAGAAGAGAAGAAGATCCCCGCAAAGGCGGAAGAAATCGTGAAGGTCTTCCCCGACTACCTCAGCCGCCTGACCGCAGAGGCCAGGCGGAAAGGCGTCGGGGCCGTCCTCGCCCTCGACGCGCTCAACCAGCTCGAAGACCGGGAGCGCGGCCGTCTGCTGGCCTGGGTTCCGCACCGTCTGCCCGGCGACCTGCGGCTGGTCGTCTCCACCTTGCCCGGCGACACGCTTGACGCCCTCCAGCCACGCGGCTGGCCCGCGCTCATAGTCGAGCCGCTCATGGCGGAAGAACGTGTCCGGCTGATCGCCCGTTACCTCACACACTTCGCACAAGGCCTTTCCGATGCCCGCGCAAAGAAGATCGCCGCCGTGCCGGCGGCCTCCAACCCGCTCTACATCAAGACCCTGCTCGACGACTTGCGCGCCACGGGCGACCACCTGAAACTCGACGAGCAGATCGACGACTATCTCAGGGCCGCCGACATCCCCGCGCTGTTTGATAAAATTTTGTCCCGCTTTGAACGGGACTACGAGCGCGACCGCCCCGGGCTGGTGCGCGAGGCCCTCTCGCTCCTCTGGACCGCCCGCCGCGGCCTGACTGAGCCGGAACTGCTCGAAGCCCTGAAACCGGAAGATAAGGCCAGCCTGCCCGCCGCACTCTGGTCGCCCGTGCGATGCGCGCTGGAAGACGGGCTTGTGGACCGCGACGTCGTACTGGCCTTCGCGCATGAACACCTGCGTACTGCCGTCGAACGGCGGTACACGGCCAAGCCCGAAACCGTCCGCGCCCTGCGCCTGCTTTTAGCGGACCTCTTTGAAGCCCGGCCCGTGGATGCGCGGCAGGCCGACGAACTCCCCTGGCTGCTGCGGCAGACCGAAGCCCGCGACCGCCTCCGAGCCTGCCTCCTCGACATTGACCGCTTCCTGTTCATGCACATGCGTAACGAGAACGAACTTCTCGGCTACTGGGTCTGGCTCAAAGAAGAGCGCGGCATGGGCCAGCCCTATCTGCAGGCCTTCCAGCAGTGGGCCGAGGACAAAGAGGAGTCCGCCAGCGTCTCCTATGCCGCGAATCAGCTCGCTCTCTTCCTCGCTGACGGTGCCGACCTACATGCGGACGCCGAACCCCTCATGCGGCACGCCCTCAAGATCGATGAAACGAGCGGCGGCGAGAACCATCCGAGAGTCGCCAATTGCCTCAGCAACCTGGCGGCATTGCTTCTAGAAACCAACCGGTTCGCAGAGGCCGAACCTCTCATGCGGCGCGCCCTCAAGATCGATGAAACGAGCTTCGGCGAGAACCATCCGAAAGTCGCCATTCGCCTGAACAACCTGGCGGTGTTGCTTAAGGCCACCGACCGCCTCGCGGAGGCCGAGCCCCTCATGCGGCGCGCCCTCAAGATCAATGAAACGAGCGGCAGCGAGAACCATCCGAGAGTCGCCATAGACCTCAACAACCTGGCTCAGTTGCTGAAAGCCACCAACCGCCTCGCGGACGCCGAACCCCTCATGTGGCGCGCCCTCAAGATCTCTGAGCAAAGCTACGGGGAAAACCATCCGAATGTCGCCACCCAGCTCAGCAACCTGTCCGTGTTGCTTCAGGAAACCGACCGCCTCGCGGAGGCCGAGCCCCTCATCCGCCGCGCCCTCAAGATCGATGAAACGAGCTTCGGCGAGAACCATCCGAAAGTCGCCATTCGCCTCAACAACCTGGCTCAGTTGCTTCAAGCCACCAACCGGCTCGCGGACGCCGAACCCCTGATGCGCCGCGCCCTCGGGATTGACGAGCGCAGCTACGGGGAGAACCATCCGAAAGTCGCCATTCGCCTCAACAACCTGGCTCAGTTGCTTCAAGCCACCAACCGGTTCGCAGAGGCCGAACCTCTCATCCGCCGCGCCCTCAAGATCTCTGAGCAAAGCTACGGGGAAAACCATCCGAATGTCGCCATAAACCTCAACAACCTGGCGGCGTTGCTTCAGGAAACCAACCGCCTCGCGGAGGCCGAACCCCTCATGCGCCGCGCCCTCAAGATCGATGAAACGAGCTACGGCGAGAACCATCCAAACGTCGCCATTCGCCTCAACAACCTGGCTCAGTTGCTTCAGGCCACCAACCGGCTCGCGGAAGCCGAACCCCTCATGCGCCGCGCCCTAGGGATTTGCGAGACCAGTCTCGGAAGCGAACACCCCAATGTCGCCACCCAGCTCAACAACCTGGCGGCGTTGCTTAAGGCCACCGACCGGCTCGCGGAGGCCGAACCCCTCATGCGCCGCGCCCTCGGGATTGACGAGCGCAGCTACGGGGAGAACCATCCGGACGTCGCCATAGACCTCAACAACCTGGCGGCGTTGCTTAAGGCCACCGACCGGCTCGCGGAGGCCGAACCCCTCATGCGCCGCGCTCTCAAGATCGATGAAACGAGCTACGGGGAGAACCATCCTTCTGTCTCCAGAGACCTCGCCAACCAGGTGGTTTTGCTTCTGGACACCAACCGGCGCGCGGACGCCGAACCCCTGATGCGGAGAATGGTCGAGATATTTCTCAAGTTCACCCGCGCCACAGGGCATCCACACCCGCACTTGCAGGCCACGGTCGGCAACTATGCCAGCCTGTTGCGTGCTATGGGCAAGCCGGAGGACGAGATACGCGGCACACTGGCAGATTTGGCCGGCCGCTACGGGATGACTCTCGGCGGGGCGGGCGGGAAACCCGGAACTGACCCCTCGCCCAAACTGCGCGCCGTGCTTGAGGAGATCATGCGCGATCAAACCAAGCTGCAGGAGATCGCCGCCAGGCTCCGGCGCGATGATCCGGCCCTGTTCCAGGAACTGCTCGCGTTCATCCAGAGCCAGCAACGGAAATAGACATGAGTTGAGAAAGAGAGAGTACAGCGGGGGCTATGAAACCGCTGAGGAGAACGAATCGCGCACATAGGGGTCGCGACAAACGGACAAACAGAAAATCCGCCCTCACTCTTCCATCTTCATCTCTCCCCTATAACGCACTCATGCACTAACGAACAAGCGCACTAACGAACTTCCCCCGCACCTCCTCGCTCACCCGCCATACGCCGAGTTGCCCCTTGACCCTCACCCCCCTTTCGCATGGAACCGGCCGCTCCAACTCCCACGCGACGTCTGCACCATTGAACCACGGGTCATTCGACTGTGTCATTGCCGACACCACCGTGATCCCGCACACGATCTGCCCGCACCAGGAACGGCACAGGTCGAACGACGGAAAGATAATCGCCGTTCCGAATCGGCCTGCAACCCAGTCGAAGCCCGCCCGCCACTCAGAAAAGCTGAGGCTGTTTGAAGCGTGGACGAGATAGAAACCCGGAGGCACGCGGAAACACCGGTTTTCGCACGTCTTGAGCCCCGAACGGATCAACAGGCCCCAATGCGCCTTCACCGTGAACGCTTTCAGCTCCTTCATTACCGCAATCCTCCACGTGGCACCCCTGTTTCAAGTTTCGAGTTTCCAGTTTTGCGGCCTCGCCGTCCGACTGATCCAGCCCTCGCCAGTCCTTCTCCCAGCAGACGCACGCGGCGGCATCCGCCTCTGTCAGCCGGTCGCCGCCGGGCAGACACAGCCCCGAGGGCCACAGCGCCCCGCACGAGCAGAACAGCCCGCACTCGCCGCAGGTCTTCATTCGCCGCGCTCCAGGTAATAATCCACGCCCTCGCGCATCGCGCAGACCACCGGCGGCAGCCGCCGCGATTCGCACCAGAGCACCACCGTCGCCACGCACAGGCGCAGCCGGCCGTGGTCCGCGTGTTCTCCGTCCACCGTCGCGACCACGCCGTCGCGCGGCGCTGAAAGCCATTCGGCCGGAATGCTTGCGCTTGCCGCCTGCGCCCGTTCGAGGTGGCCCGGCCGCGTGCAAAGCTCCATCCAGCGCGAAACCGTTTCATCCACCTCGCGGGCGCAGACCGCCGCCCGCTCGTACAGCTCCCGCGCCATGCGTACCTTGGTGCGCCGCGTCACCCGTTGCGCGGCCAGCGCCCGCTCGATCATTTCGCGCGACGTGACTTTCTTGAGTCTTTTCGCCTTCAAATTCGCCGCCCTCTGGCTTCAGTCTTCCGCCCTCGATCCCTTGTCAAACTAACGCACGAATGAACTAACGCCCTAATGAACTTCTCCCATCCCGCAGCATTCGGAGCACAGATAGGCGTCTTCGTCGGTCTCGTGCGGCTCGCCCTCGAAGATCGGCCGGCCGCACGCCTCGCACGACGCGACAAACGCCTCGTCGCCGACGGTCTCGACCGTCGCGCCGGGGAATAGCGCCCGGAAGCGGCGCACAGCCTCGGCCGGATCCTTCGTGTCAAACTCCACGCGGTGAAAACTCCGTCCGGTCACCTCGATCATGGCTCATCCCTCCGTCGGCTCGATTTCCATCCCGTGGTCACCCGTCAGCGCGATCCAAGCGTTGGCGACCTTCTCGGCCGTGTCACGGCCGAAAGCCAGCGCCCCTGGGCGGCCGGCCAGTTGCAGTTCGACCGTATGCACGACGCCCGCCGACGAGAGCGTATACCCGCCTACGTACAGGCCGGTCGGGATGTGCCGCACAAGGAATGCGGTGTCAGTCCCGCCGCTCATCCGCCCGCTCCGCTTCCGGTCCCGGCGGGCTCTGCCATCAGTACGGTGCCGCCTCCGCCTTCATCCGGCGTATCTCCGGCGGTTACGCGGGCACCGCGCGTCGGCTCGAAAAACTCGGCGCGCGGTTTCGGGGCCTCGTTCTCCAGCCATTCCTTGACGTCCGCCGTCCGGAACACAATCGTGGACGACCGCGACTCAGGCGACAGCTTCCGGGCCCGAATGTGTCCTGTCCTTGCCAGTTCCAGTAGCCTGCGCCGCGGGATCCCGAACAAAGCCGTTACGCTCTCCGCCGTTCCCCAAAGCGGTTCCATCTGCAATATGACGTTCATTTCAGTCCGCCTTTCTCGTTGTCGTCTTAGATCGTCTTACGAGATGGCGCAAAAAAAAGCGGATCTGTCCGGAGCGCGTGCGCCCCTCAGCCTTAGCGCGGCGGTCGACCTCCTCCAGAAGCGCCTTCGGGAAGACCAGACTGATCCGTTCAACGAAACCCGTATTATCGCTTTTCATGAGGGGAAACCGTAACACGACGTGAGACGATGAGCAACAACAAAAAGTAAGACGACATATTTTTTTTGATGATTTAGTAACACGACGTGCGAGCAAAGTGTTATAATTCGCGTACTGAAAGGAACTCCCATGAAAACGACCACAGCGCAGAAAAAACGGCAGAGGGCGGAGGACAGCACGACGGTTACGATCTCGCTCAAGAAAGAGCTGCTCGCGCAGATCGAGGCGGCGGCCAAGGCCGAGAACCGTTCCCGTTCCAACTACATCATCACGCACATGATGAAGGCAGTAGCCAAAACGGCCGTAGCCGGACACACCGACTGCCCCGCTTCGGGGTGCGGTAAAAGAGACGCGAAAGCCTCGTAAAGCCCTATGAAGGCTGGCACGAGGTCTGCTGCCTCAACGGAAAGCCATGTCCAAACCACTGCATATATTGCCCAGGGGAACAAGGCATCTGCGACCGCTGCTCATAGGGTCGGTTGCTTGGTCGCATTTTGCCGATGCAGACCGTGCCAAAAGCGCCCCAAAAGGTATGGCAAAGGTATGGTAAATAGGCTTCGGCGATATGGGCGGATGGTCAAAAAGCATCTGTTTTGGGACAGAAAACAGGCAAAAACGCTCTATTTTTGCGTAAGTTGTTCTCCTGTAACGGGTTCGAATCCCGTCCACCCCGCCATTCGATTTAGTGCGAAAACCGTGAATTCCAAAAGGGTTCACGGTTTTTTCTTTTTCCAGGTATGGCAAGGTAGGCGTACCCCGCCTGACACAACACCCCGCATGGGTCTCGCCGTATATCTTGGGCGAGTCGCTGTTCACCTCGGTGGTCAGAGCCAGGTCGCCGAACGTGCGGAACTGCACGAACGTCCCCGAATTCGGGGCCAGCGTGGCGTTGGCGTCCAGGCCGCGGTGGGGGTGGATTGCCGCCGACAGCATGGCGTTGACCGAAGCTGCCGCAGGGCTCTATAATCAGCCCCGTAACGGTATTCCTGTTCTCCTAAAATGTGGCGGCCTTCTTTATGCGTGAATGTTTCGATGTGATGGTTCTGGCTGTGCTTCAGGGCATCGCCGAGTTTCTCCCGATCAGCAGTTCCGGCCATCTGGTGATCGCGCAGAGTCTGCTCAAAATCAACAATCCGGGCGTCCGGCTGGAAGTGGTGCTGCACCTGGGTACGATGGTGTCGATCATGGTGTACTACCGCGCCACCCTGACGGCGCTGGCGCGGGGGCTATTGCGGTTGGATCGGAGAAGCTTGGCGACGGCTGGCCATATCGTGCTCTCCGCGGTTCCCGCGGTTTTCTTCTATTCCCTCTGCAAAGACAAGGTGGACGCGTTTTTCGAAGATCCGACGGCCATTGGCGGTTTTCTGATATTCACCGGCGTGATCCTCTGCGCGTTGCGCTGGATGAAGTGCGGGGCGGAGGCCGTGACGGCGCCGCGTGCGATGCTGGTGGGCCTGGCGCAGGCCTTGGCCATATTGCCGGGCATCAGCCGGTCCGGCATGACGATCGCGGCGGGCCGGATGGCCGGAATCGCGCCGGACAAGGCGGCGGAGTTCTCCTTCCTGATGAGCTTGCCGCTGTTGGCGGGAGCGGAGCTTCTGGACGCGTTCGGGGTGTCGTCGGCCGACGTCTGCCCGCTGCCCGGCTGGCTGTTGCTGTCGGGGGCGGCCGTGTCGGCCGTGATCGGTTTTTTCGCGCTGGCCCTGCTGGTCAGGACGCTACGGGGCGGCCGCTTCTGGCTGTTCGGGGTCTACTGCTTTCTGGCGGGACTTTTCACGCTGGCGTTTGTCTGAACAAGGCAACGATGAAAAACGAACGGGGTGTCGGTGGTCAAGGGTTGACAAAGCGGGCCGTATAAGGAAACATGATTTTCATTTAATGAGCAAAGGAAGCTGCCGATGAGTGATCGAGAAGTGTCTTTTCTGAAACAGAACGGGTTGGATGTCGCGGGGATCGACCGTGAGGCGTTGCTGAAGGCGTTCGAGGAGGAGATGAGCGCCGGACTGGCGGGCACGCCGTCGTCGCTGATGATGATCCCGTCTTTCATCTCCATCGACAAGCCGGTCAAGACGGACACCCCTGTCGTGGTTCTGGATGCGGGCGGCACGAACCTGCGCGCGGCGGTCGTGAGGATCAATGCGGCGGGCGCGGCCGAGATCGGCGCGTTTTTCAAGCGGCCGATGCCCGGCACGCAGGGCGAGGTGAGCGAAGACGGCTTCTACGATGCATTCGCTGACTTCCTGATGCCGGTCATCGCCGAGTCGGAGTCGATCGGGTTCTGCTTCTCCTACCCCGCCGAGATCATGCCGGACTGCGACGCGAAGCTGCTGCGCTGGAGCAAGCAGATCCAGGTGCCGTCGGTGGTCGGCACGATGATCGGGTCGGGACTGCTCAAACATCTCGCGCAGCGCGGCTACAAGCGCCGCGTGGTGATACTGAACGACACGGTGGCGACGCTGCTGGCAGGCAAGAGCGTGGGTGTGGCTCGCGACTATTCGGCCTACGTGGGATTCATTCTGGGCACCGGCACCAACACGGCTTACGTGGAACGCAACTCCCGCATCACCAAGCGCAGCGATTTGGACAAGAGCGGCGCCATGGCCATCAATGTCGAGTCCGGCGCGTTCCGTCGCGTGGCGCAGTCGCGCTTTGACAAGCTCATGGATGCGGCCACCAACGACTGTGGCCACTATACGTTTGAAAAGATGATTTCCGGCGCGTACCTCGGCTGGCTGGGCTTCGTCGTGCTGGGAGAAGCGGCCAAGGCCGGCTTTTTCTCGCCTTTGGCGGCGGCCCGAATCGCCTCGTGGAAGACGGTCACGAATAAAGATCTCGACGATTTCTGCGGGGCGGCGCCGGCGGCGGACAACCCCTTCCTCGACGCGGCGTTCACCGAGGCCGACCGGGCCGCGGTCGTCCAGCTCTGCACCCCGGTTTACGAGCGCGCCGCCGTGCTCACGGCGGTGAACATCGCCTCGGCAATCATCAAGACCGGCGAGGGCCAGAACCCGGACCGCCCGGTGTGCGTCAACGTGGACGGTTCCACGTACCATCGTACGCGGACGGCGCAGTTCCGCAATCTGGTGCAGCAGGAGCTGAAAGCGCTGCTCGCGCCCCGCGGCCTCGCGTATGAGCTGATCCGCGTCGACGAGTCGCCGGTGATCGGCGCGGCCGTTGCGGGGCTGATGTGAATCGGGGGGAACCGGAAAGAGGAGTCGGTATGAGCAGGTTTGGGTATGGCCGTTGGCTCAGGCCTGTGTCGGCGGGGGTGCTGTCGTCATGGGCTCTGACGTGGGCCATGGCGCAGCAGGACGGGTCGGACTTGGGCGCGTGTTTCCAGGATCCGGCGAAGTGGGCCCTGAGCGCGGAGGCCTTCATGGGCGAGTTCCAAAGCCTCGGGTTCCGCTTCGTGGACGGGAAGCAGACGGCCATGTCGAACCAGAAGGCGCTTCTGCGTTTTCTGGGGCTGGAAGTTTTTGAGGCGCGCGTGTACTTCGACCCGGGCGCGGTGCGGCGGGTTGAGCTTTCGCTGTACAACAAAGGCGATGCGGGTGCGAAGGACCGGGAAGCCTTTGAGGCGCTCGCGGAAGCGGCCAAGGCCAAGATCGTCGAGTTCGCTCAGGAGCCGGGCATGACGGGCAAGACGTCGAACGACCGTGCGAATTACTTCGTCCGTCGCCACCAGTGGACCAAGAAATCGCCCGGCGTTCAAATGGAGTGGGCGTATGTCGAGCCGCACCGGTCGGGCGGAAAGAGCGTGGACTACAGCGCCGAATTCATCAGGGTGTTGCTGGTGCCGCTCAAATCGGCCAACCGCGGCATGACCGCCTTGACCGGCGGCATGGCCGCCTCGCGCCCGAAAAACGCGCGGACCGTGAAGGAGAACGTGACGCGCAACCCCGCCGGCGACGTGTGGGTCGACAACGTGCCGATGGTCGACCAGGGCCAGAAGGGGTATTGCGCGGCCGCGGCTTCCGAGCGCGTGCTACGCTACTACGGGCTGGAAGTCGACCAGCATCAGATTGCCCAGCTCGCGGATACGGCGGCCGAGGACGGCACGACGCTGGACGGCATGACGAAGGCCGTTTCCAAGATCGGGCGCCAGTTCCAGCTGGACAAGAAAGAGCTGATCTCGTCGGAATCGGACGGGAATTTCGAGAAGAGCGAACACGCCAAGTTGATCGAACAGTATAACGCGGCTGCCAAGAGGAAAAAGGTGGCGGGGATCGACTGGCAGGAGTATACGACCGACCACATGGTCGACCTTCAGGCGATATGGAAGGCGATGGATCCCGAAATTCTGCTGAGCGCGCGGAGTGCTCAGAAACAGGGGCTGAGCCAGTTCGCCAAGAACATCAAGCTGTACGCCGATCAGGGCGTCCCGCTGCTGTGGTCTTGCCTGGTGGGCATGTATCCCGAAGAGCCGCCGCTGGGGCAAGAGGGCGCGTTCGGCCATGTTCGGCTGATCATCGGGTACAACGAAAAAACCAAAGAAATCCTGTATTCGGACTCATGGGGGCCGAGCCACGCGTTGAAACGGTTGCCGCAAGATCAGGCGTGGGCGATGACGAAAGGCCTTATCGTGCTGAAGCCGCGCGATGTTCGGTGAGCGGTTACGGATTGCAACAGAGGGGCGGAATGGCGTATTCTATCCCCTTTTTCCGGAGCAAAAGAATGAGCGATAAAAAAGTGTCGATGGCCGATTTCGAGTCGTTGCTGAACGCGCAGCTGAGCACCTACCGCAAAGGGTTCAACCCCGGCGACAAGGTGCGCGGCACCGTCAGCAACATCACCAACCAATACGTGGTCCTGGACGTCAGCGCCAAGCGCGAAGGCTTGGTTCCGGTGGCGGACATGACCAACGAGGACGGCACGCTGCGCTGCAAGGTCGGCGACAGCGTCGAAGTCATCTTCGCGGGCATGCAGAACGGCACGTTCCTCTTCTCGGGCAGCATCGGCGCCAAGCAGGTGATCGACCGCACGCTGGCCGACGCCTACGCGAAACAGATGCCGGTCGAAGGCCTCGTCGAGAAAGAGGTCAACGGCGGCTATGAAGTGACCGTCGCTGGCAAGCGGGCCTTTTGTCCCTTCTCGCAGATCAACCTGTTCCGCCAGGAAGGCGCCGAGTACATCGGGCACAAGTTCAATTTCCTCATCACCGAGTACGGCGAGGATGACCGCGGCACGAACGTGATTGTCAGCCGCCGCACCCTGCTGGAGAAGGAGCGCGAGGCGCAGCGCCAAGAGCTGGTCGAGGATCTGCATGTCGGCATGGTCGCGACCGGCACGGTCACGCGCATCGTGGAGTTCGGCGTGTTCGTGGATCTCGGCGGCGCCGAGGGCCTGATTCCGCTCAAGGAGATCGCCTGGGGGCGCGACGTGAAGCCCGAAGACGTGGTGAAACCCGGCGACAAGGTGGACGTGCAGATCAAGGATCTGGACTGGGACCGCAACCGCATCTCGCTCAGCCTGCGCGGCGCACAGGGCGATCCGTGGGACGACGCTGCGGCGCGTTTTCCGCAGGGGGCGACCTTCACCGGCAAAGTCACCAAGCTTGAGAAGTTCGGCGCGTTCGCGCAGATCGTCCCGGGCGTCGAGGGACTCATCCCGATCGGCAAGCTGGGTGGCGGTCGCCGCCTGATGTCCGCCCGCGAAGCGGTGACGGAGGGACAGGAGCTTCTGCTGCAGGTCGACAGCATCGATTTCGAGCGCCGCCGGTTCAGCTTGAGGCCTGTGGACGAGCGCATCAAGGCGCTCCAGCCCGGCGAGCTGACCGAGGGTGCGAAGGTCGAGGGCATCGTCGAGTCGATCCAGCCGTTCGGCATTTTTGTGCGCCTCTCGGAAGAGAAGACAGGGCTCCTGCACATTAGCGAGACCGACACGCCCAAGGGCGGCAACCCGGCCGCCAAGCTGGAAAAGCAGTTCCCGCCGTCGAGCAAGATCGAGGTGGTGGTCAAGTCCGTTGAGGGCGACCGCATCTCGCTCACGCTTCCCGCCAAATGGGAAACGCGCGGCAGCGGCGATGCCGAGAACAACGACATCTCCTCGTGGCTCGCATCCAACAAAAACTCGGGGTCCCTCGGTTCGCTCGGCGACGCTTTCTCGAAGCTGCAGCTGTGAGCAGAGCGCCCTCTGGCGCCACGACGAACGGGACGAGACGGGTGTTTGTCGCTTTCATTTGAAGTCTGGGTAACCTCATCAGATGGAGGACGGGCATGAAAATGACTCCTGCCGTGGTCGTTTCGTTGGCGCTGGGAAGCGTGTGGCCCGCGTGGGCGGACGGGATTGCGGTCGGCTACAGCAACTGCGTGGCGGTAGCGTCGCTCAGTCAAGCCGAAGTTGCCCAGATCGCGCAACTCCGCTGGTTCTTCGCGCATGCGTCGGTCGGCCAGAACATGCGCGACGGGGTGTCTGATTTGCGCGCGTTGAACGCGACACGCTATCTGTTGCGGGTGGTCTCAGATGACGCCGCGCCTCCGGCCGTGCCCAGCAACGGCGTGGTGTACGCGTACAACCGCGGCAACCCCGGCTGGCAGGCGAAAACCTCCGATTTCACGGCGTATGTTCAGAACGGTTGGCGGTTCCCGCGAGTGAACCTCGCCGTCAACAAATTCTGCTACATCGATCAAGCCGCCGACGCGTCCGTCTATCTCAACGCCATGCGTTCGCTCGAAACCAATGATCTAAAGACCGTCTTCGTCTACATGACAATGCCTCTTACGACATCGCAGGACAGCGAAAATTACCTGCGCTCGTTGTTCAACGCGGCCGTTCGCGCGTGGGTTGCCACGAACAACGGCGTCCTGTTCGACATCGCGGACATGGAAAGCCGCAACACGGAAGGCGTGTCCCAAACGTACGTGCACAGTGGCAGAACGTGCGAGCGTCTCTACAGCGGCTACACCACGGATGGGGGGCATCTCAATGATGCCGGCAACGCGGGCCGCGATCTGGTGGCGAAAGGCTTTTACGCACTCGCGGCGGCGCTCTTTCGGGCTGACCGCGACGGAGATGGGGCGAGCGACGGACAGGAACTGATCGCCGGAACGTCTCCGCTTGTTCCGTCGGATTCGTTTCGGGTGAGCGGCATCGCGTTGGCCACGAACGGCCCGATGCGGTTGTCTTGGCCGAGCGCGAGCAACAGGGTTTACGCGGTTCGGCAGGCGGCCGGCCCTTCTGCTGCCTGGAGCGACCTGGTTACCAACATATCCGCCACTCCGCCCGGCAATACGCACAGCGTGACCAACACGGAAGCTGGCGGACAGCGGTTCTACCGGCTATCTGTTCAACAGTAGGTTTAAGCGGAATGAGACTGCCAATGGATACGCAAAACGACTTTCCGCTCACGCTCCGGTCTCCCGCCAAGCGCATCCGCGCGGAACTCGCCGTGGAAACCGTGTGGATCGGGGCGACCGTGTATCCCGAGTGCCCGGTGTGGCGCGTGTGGTATGACGGCTGTCCGGTGGTCGACACGTCGACCATCGGCCTGATGACCGAGGCCGGCCCGCTTGGATACGGCATGCGATTCGTCAAGGCGACGCGCCACCGCCCGCAGACCGGGATCGGACCCGGACGCTCGCTGGTGGCTCGTTTTGCCGCCCGCGACGGCCGGGAGCTGGAGGTCACGCTGCGCGTCACGGACCTGAGCGCGTTCTGCGCGGCGCGACAGCTGCACAAACGGGAGCCGGACGGAGGCGTTCTGTCGATCACGCGCTTTCCGGAAGGATCGGTGCTGCTGGGCAGTGAGTCTTCGCCGACCTCCGACCTCCGGCCTCCGGCCTCCGGCGAAAGCCGCCCCGAGGTGCGCTTTGCGCCGAGCGGCAAGCTGGTGGCGGGGTGGCGGCACGGGCTGGAGCAGCACGCCGTTTTCTTCGACCGCCCCGGCGACCTCGCGATGCGCCGCTTTGGCGCGCGGCACGCGGTTGACGCGCTTGTGGTGCCGGACGGGCGGCAGGGCTGCGAGCACCTCTTCCTCACGGTTCCGTTCACGAAGGCGGCGCTGCCTGAGCCGGTTTTCGGTGAAGCGCTCACGCCGGCGTACCGCTCGGCGTTCGAGAGGGCTCTGGGCCGAGGCGAGACCAGCGACGATTTTTGGGTGATGCGCGGGGAGCCGGGCGAATTCGCGGTGGCGGCCCGCCGAAGCGGCGCGGTGTGGCAGGTGGCCGGCGTCACGGCTGAGGCGCAGACGCTGACCGTGCGCTTCGAAGACCTGTGGCTGCGCATGCCGCCGGTGCTGCGGGCGCTGAGGTATACCGTGGACCTTCTGCGCGACCCCGTGAAGGGAGAACCGGGCGACCGCGTCGAAGAGGCGTTCGCCGAGCAGGCGCCGGATGTGCGCGTGGCGCTGGATCTGGCGAAGAACGGCGGATTTCTGCTGACATTTACGCCGAAAGAAACGGGTGGCGCATGAGTGCAAGCGAACGCGATGAGGACGGCGAAGGAATCGAAGATCTCGATGAAATCGAATCTTTCGATTCAGACGATTCTCTCGGCCATCACCTCTCCTTCACCGTGCCGGAAGGCGCGGAGGGGCGGCTCGACGCGTGGCTGGCGGCGCAGGCACCCGAGCTTTCGCGTGCGAGGATCCAGGCTCTCATCAAAGAAGGACGCGTGACCTGTGGCGGCGCGGCGGTGAAGGCGAATGCCAAGCCGAGGGCGGGGCAGGTGATCGAGATCGCCGTGCCTGCGCCCGTGCCCGCGATTCCCGGACCGGAAGACATTCCGCTCGACATCTTGTATGAGGACGGCGACTGTTTGGTGCTCAACAAGCCGGCGGGCCTGGTGGTGCACCCCGCGCCGGGCCATGCGTCGGGGACGCTCGTGAATGCGTTGCTGCATCACTGCCGCGACCTCGGCGGGGTGGGCGGGGTGGAGCGTCCCGGCATCGTGCACAGGCTCGACAAAGACACGTCGGGGCTGATGGTCGTGGCGAAGAACGACGCGGCCATGGCGGGTTTTGTGCGGCTGTTCCAAACGGGCGGCATCGCGAAGGAGTATCTGGCCCTGGTCCATGGTGCGCCGCAGAAAGTGTCGGGGACCGTGAGCACGCTGATCGGGCGGCATCCGGAACATCGCAAAAAGATGGCTGTCGTCGCGCGCAACGGCAAACAGGCGGTCACGCACTACGCGGTCGAGAAACGCCTCGGTGTCATTTCGCTGGTCCGCTGCCGCATCGAGACGGGAAGAACGCACCAGATCCGCGTGCACATGCAGTCGCTGGGGTGCCCTGTCGTGGGCGACGCGCAGTATGGCAAGAGCGCGGCCGACAAGCGCCTGTCGCCCGTTCCCGCGCGGCAGATGCTGCACGCCGCGCATCTGGTCTTCGCGCACCCCGTGACCGGTGCCGCCATGGACTTCACCGCGCCGCTCCCGGTCGATTTCGCGGCGCAGATGGGCGGTTGACAAAAATGGGGGTGCGCGATGCGCGGCGGCCCGGCAATGGAGTCTGTTTCATGTTGGCCCGATAAAGTCATGTTGCTATACTATTCCTTACAAGGGAGGAATATAAAATGATCGGTCTGACAGTTCTCTGCATTCTTGTGGCTATTCCAGTTGTGCTCATGCTGTGGGCGATTGGGATTTATAACGGCCTTGTCCAATTGAGGAACCGCTTCAAGAACGCCTTCGCACAGATCGATGTGCAGCTGAAGCGGCGCTATGACCTGATCCCCAATCTCGTCGAAACGGCGAAGGGCTACCTCAAACACGAGCGCGAGACGCTGGAGGCGGTGATCGCGGCGCGCAACCAGGCGGCGGCCGCCGCAAAGGCCGCGGCCGCGACGCCGACCGACGGCTCGGCCGTGCGGGCGCTTTCGGGCGCGGAGCAGGTGCTGCGCGGCACGCTCGACCGGCTGATGCTGGTGGTCGAGCAGTATCCGGAGCTGAAGGCGAACCAGACGATGATGCAGCTACAGGAGGAGATCACCTCGACCGAGAACCGCATCGCTTTCGCGCGGCAGGCCTACAACGATGAGGTCATGACGTACAACATCAAACGCGAGGTTTTCCCCAACAACCTGATCGCCGGCGCGTTCGGCTTCCAGCCCGCGCAGCCGCTGGAGCTGGAGTCCGCCGTTGAGCGTCAGGCCCCGCAAGTCCGGTTCTGAGTCGGCCCCCTATGAACTTTTTTGCCCGTCAAGAGGCGGCCCGCCGCAAGACGCGCGTGTTGCTGCTCAACTATGTCGCGGCGGTGTTCCTCATCGTGTGGGCGTTCTATTTCGCGTCCCGCTTCCTGTTCCTGTGCTTAGATCAAGCGAGCGATGGCGACCGTCAGACGATCAGCTTGATCGATACGGGGAAGCCCGCTTTCCGCATCTTCGCGTGGAACCGCATCTGGTTCACCGCCACGGCCGCCGTCACCCTGCTGGTGATTACCGGGGGGACGCTGTGGCGGCGCGCCACGCTGGCCGAAGGGGGTGCGGCCGTGGCGCGTTCGGCGGGCGGCCGCGAGATCGGCGCAGCAGCGGAGGCGTTTCACGAGCGCCGGCTGTTGAACATCGTCGAGGAGGTTGCGCTGGCTTCAGGCATTCCGGTTCCGCGCGTCTTCGTGCTGGACGACGAGCGCGGGATCAACGCGTTTGCGGCGGGCTTCACGGTGCACGACGCGGCGGTGGCCGTGACGCGCGCGGCGATGGAGCAGCTGACGCGCGAGGAGCTGCAGGGCGTGGTGGCGCATGAGTTCAGCCACATCCTCAACGGCGACATGCGGCTGAACAGCTGGCTGTTGGGCGTGCTATTCGGCATCCTGTGCCTGTCGGTGAGCGGACGAGGGTTGATGAGACTGCTTTCCGAGACGCGCCCGAGCAGCAAGGGGGGCGGCGGCATTGTTTTTTTTCTGTTCATGTGCGGGCTGGTGCTGTGGTCGATCGGCAGCGTCGGCGTCTTCTTCGCGCGGCTGATCCAATGCTCGGTGACGCGCCAGCGCGAGTGCCTCGCCGATGCCTCGGCGGTGCAGTTCACGCGCAATCCGATCGGGCTGGCGAACGCCCTCAAGCGGATCGGCGCGACGCCGCTGCGACATGCGCTGCGCTGCGCAAACCGCTCGGAGCTGACGCACTTTCTGATCGCTTCAGGCCGCGGGGCCGCGCTCGACGCGCTCTTGGCTTCGCATCCGCCGATCATCGACCGCATCCGTGCGCTGGACCCGTCTTTCAACGGCGATTTCGCGCCGTGGCGGATCCAGACGCTGACGTTCGACGACCTGCAGAACACGCCGGCGGGCATCGCGGCGCGGGAGACAAATGTGCTGATGGGCTTCGCGGGTGGCGAGGTGGTACAGGTCACCCGTTTTCTGGACGCGCTGGACCCCGAGCTGCGCAGCGCCGTATCGCATCCGTTCGTCGCGGCAGGCGTGCTGTACGGCCTGCTGCTGAGCGAGGACCGCGCCCCGTTCGAACGTCAGGCGGGGCGCATCGTGGCTCTGGAGGGGCAGCCGCTCCTGAGCGACGCGCAGAAGTGGCGCGCCCGTTTCCGTCCCCTGGGGCAGGCCGAGCGGCGCATGGTTGCGGAGCTGGCGGTCGAAGGCGTGCGGCAGCGCGACCCGGCGTCGCGTGCGGCCTGTGTGCGCGTAGTGCGGGAGATGATCGCCGCCGATGGGGAGACGTCGCTGTTCGAACAGCTGCTGGAGAAAAGGATCGAAGCGCGGCTGATTCCGGGCGGCTCGCGGAACAGCTTGCCGCGGGCGGTCGTGCCCGCGCCACGCATGCAGATGGAGGCTTCGCTGGTGCTGGGCGCGCTGGCCTACGCGGGACAGCCCAAGGACGATTTTCTGGCGCGCGGCGCGTGGTGGCTCGGCTCCGGCAACATGCCCTCGTTCAATCTGGGCGAGCTCCTGCCTGTGCGCTCGAGCTGCACGCCGCAAGCGCTCATGGACGCGCTGGCGCGTCTGGCCGACCTGTCGCCGCAGGCCAAGGGCGAGCTGGTGGCCGGGTGCGCGGCGGTCGTGGCGGAGGACGGTCAGTGGACGCCCGATGAAGTCGAGTTGCTCCGCGCGATCTGCGACCTGCTGGAGATGCCGCTGCCGAACCTTCCGTCAATGAAAGCGGGATGAAAGCAGCTCCTCGACGTCGTCGATCCAGGCGGGATCGAAGCGCCGGCCGCGCGGGAGCTTGACGAACAGGCGGCGCGCGCAGAGGCGGCGTTCGCCGGGCGGCGAGACGAGGCGGTCGAGCCAGTGGCTCGGCAGCCTGCGGAGCGACGCAATCAGCGCGTCGAACAGGTCGAGCGGCTCCTCTTCACGCGGTTCCAGCACGAACTGCCAGAGGATGTGCGGCTCGGCCTGCACGCAGCCGCGGATGAGGTGTGCGATCGCATCGCGCCGGACGAACAGGTTTTCGCCCGCGAGGATTAGCGCTTGTCGGTTCTTGAATCCCTGCCGGAGGTCGAAGGTCGAGAGTCGCGCGTCGTCCAATCGTAGCCGCGCCGGGAAGAGGTCGGGCAGGCGCGCGCCGACAAAGCGCTGCGTGGGCGAGTCGAAGCCGCCGAGGCGCTCGTTGGCCCAGGCTTCGACGGCCGCGAGCTTGCGGGCGGAAAGCTTGCCGGTGGCCTGCACGCGGTAGGGCGGCAGGCGCTGGGCGCGGAGCCCCAGCTCGCCGGCGCGGTCGCGCAGCTCGGTGCCGGGCAGGAGCAGGGTCGGCAGGAACTGCGGGTGGATGGCGTCGCCGAAGCGCGCGAGCCAGTCGAGCGAGCGCCCGATGTCGGCTTCGTCCTGCGCGGGCAGGGCGTACATGAAGTCCAGGGTCGGCTTGATGCCGTGGCGCAGCAGCGCTTCGATGCCGCGCAGGACATGGGCTTCGTTCAGCGGGCGGTGTAGCAGCTTCAGCACGGCGGGGTCGGTGCTCTGGATGCCGACTTCGGCCTCGGCGACGCCGGCGGCGGCGAGGCGGCGGGCCTGGTCGTCCGTGAGCGTGTCGGCGCGGATCTCCACGAAGAAGGCGAGCGCGCGGTCGCGGTTCTCGCGCGTCAGCACGTCGAGAATCTCGTCGAAGCGCGGGTGCGCGTTGAAGGTGGGGTCGATGAGGCGGATCTCTTTCGCGCCGCGGCCGCGCAGGATGCGGATGCGGGCGGCGACCTCTTCGGGCGGCAGGCAGGTGGTGGTGGTGCGGCGGATGTTGTAGCAGCAGAAGGCGCAGCGCATGGGGCAGCCGCGGTTGGTCTCCAGATAGGCCATGCCGAAGGCGTCGGGCCGGTTGATCGGGTGGTCCGGTGCGGGCAGGAGTTCCTGAAGCGGCATCACCGGCCGGCGCCGCGAGCCTTCGGCGAAGGTGCCGTCTGGCGTGCGCCACCGTACGCCGTTGAAGGCGGGCGCGCGGCCGGTGCGGAAAAAGCGGAGCACGTCGGGGAAAACGGTCTCGCCCTCGCCGACCACCAGCGCGTCTGCGGGGAAGCGGAGGGCGGAGGACGGAGGAGGGAGGGCGGAGGACAGAGGACGGAGGACAGAGGACGGAGGACGGAGGGCGGAGGACAGAGGAGGGATCTCCGGCAGCAGCGGATGGCGGACGGCGATATCGGGGCCGCCGAGTACGATTTTGAGGGCGGGCAGTCGTTTCTTGATCAGACGCAGCAGGTGCAGCGTGCGTTCGACGTTCCAGAGGTAACAGGTGGCGGAGAGCGCGTCGGGGCGCAGTGCCGCGAGCCGGTCGGCCAGCGCCGCATCGGCCAGCTCGTTTTGGCTCTCGGGCGTCTCGATGACCGACCAGTGCGGGCTCTCGGGCGAACGCTCCAGCGCGGCGCGCAGGCAGGCCGCGGCGGGCATGAGGTTTTCGCCGGGAGAGGTCACGTCTGGGTCGAGGCGGGGCAGCTGGAGGAAAAGGAGTCGCATAAGAAAAACGTCGAAGGCCCGGCGCTGAACACCTAACGCCCAACGCCGAACGGGTGAAACAATAGCACAAACCGCTTGGCTTCGGCGATGACGAAGGCGGGGCGGATAGGCCGCATGTCTTTTTTCCGTGAAGAGGGGAAGGCTGTTTTGGTATCTTTCCCTAAGTAACCACATGAAAGGGACCGAGATGAAAAAGATTTTGATCGTTTGCGCGGCGGCGGCGCTCGCCGGATGCGCTTCCAGTTTGGTCGGCGCGGACGCGACGAAGACCGTCGGGCTGCAGACCTGCCGCCTCGTTTCGCCTTCCGATATCGTCAAGCCCGTCTTCAGCTGGAAGATGGAGTCCACGCGGCAGGGCGCGCGGCAGACGGCGTACCGGATCCGAATCGGAGCGGCGGAGGGCCGGGAGCTCGGCCAGGTTCTGTGGGACACCCAGAGCGTTCAGGACGACAAGTCGGTGGGAATCGAATACGGCGGCCCGGCGCTGAAGAGCGCGACGGCATACGCGTGGGAAGTGTCGGTGCGCGATGAGGCGGGCGCGTGGCTCAAGCCGGCGAAGGGGACGTTCACGACGGGTCTTCTTGCCGCGGACGACTGGAAGGGCACAGAATGGATCGCCGTTCCGGGGCAAGAGGTCATCTCACCCGACAAAGCCCCCAAGAACGAGCATGCGGTTCCGGGCACGAGCTGCTTCGTGAAGACGCTCGCGCTCGGCGCGAACGTGAAGGAGGCTTACTGGACCGTGACGGGACAGGGCGTTTTTGAGGCGTCCGTGAACGGTGTGCGCGTCGGCCGCGATTTCCTCAAGCCCGGCTTCACGCACGTCTTCAAGACGCGCCATGCGTTCACCTACGACGTGACGGACCTGCTCGCGAAAAAAGGTGGCGACAACGTGTTCGCCGCGATGGTTTCCGCCGGCTGGTGGCGCGACAAGATCGTCCACTACCGCGGCAGGGAGTCTGCGTTTCGCGCGCAGTTGATCGTCCGGTACGCGGACGGCTCCGAAAAGCGCTTCGGGACGGACGGCACGTGGCTCGGCGCGATCGCCGGTCCCGTGAAGGGCGCGTCGATCTTCGAAGGCGAGGAGTACGACGCGCGCGAGACGATGCGTTGGGCGGAAAAGGGCGGGGGCGACGCGTTCAAGGCGGTCAAGACGATCGACGAGTTCAAGGGCGAGATCGTTCCGATGGAGGGCAGCCCCATCCGGCTTCGCGAGGATCTGGCGATGCGGCCGAAGGCCGCCTATGTGTGGCAAGGCGTGGAAGGTGAAGACGGTGCGGGCAAATTCGGCAAGGTGAAGACCCTCCGCACGTACAAGCCGGGCGATGCGATGACGCTCGCGCCGGGCGAAACGCTCGTCGTCGATTTCGGGCAGAACGCGGCCGCCGAGCCGCGCTTCACGGCGTCCGCCGCCGCAGGGACGACGATCACACTCCTGCCGGCCGAAATGCTGAACGACGCGGAAGGCCTCAAGAGCCGCGGCAACGACGGTCCGGAAGGGGCCGTCTACCGCGTGAACCTGCGCGCTATCCACAAAGACGGCGCACGGGCGGTCTACACGTTCGCTGGCGCGGGCGACGAAACCTACATGCCGCGCTTCACGTTCTTCGGCTACCGCTATCTGTCGCTCACGGCGACGGGTCAGGTGACGATCCGGAAACTGGAATCGGTTCCCGTCACGTCTATCGCGAAAGAGTTGGAGCTCGGACGCATCGAAACGGGCGAGAAGGACGTCAACCGCCTGATCTCCAACGTGAAGTGGGGCCAGTACTCCAACTACCTGTCCGTGCCGACGGACTGCCCGCAGCGCAACGAGCGCCTCGGCTGGACGGCCGACACGCAGGTTTTCACGGAGGCGGCCTCCTGCAACGCGGACGTGTACGGTTTCCTGTTCAAGTGGATGCGCGACATGCGCGACAGCCAACTCGAAGCGACGGGATCTTATCCCTCGGTCGCGCCGCTGGCGCAGTACGGCAATGAGGGTGACCGCTTCGGCTGGGCCGATGCGGGTGTCATCGCGCCGCACACGATGTGGCGCCGCTTCGGCGACGTGTCGATTGTGAAGGCGAACTGGGCGTCGATGAAGCGGTACATGGCGCATCTCGCGGAGACGAAGCACGCCACGCCGCCCGGCAAGGGACAGTATGCGGACTGGCTTTCCTACGAAAAGTATCAGCCATGCGACGCCAAGTGGGGCGGCAAGCCGCCGAAGGAAGCGATCGAATACTGGGATTTCCTCGGCGCGTGCTATTGGCTCTGGGACGCCCGGATGATGTCCGAGATGGCGGCGGCGACCGGCGAGAAGGCCGACGAAAAGGCCTTCCGCGACACGGCGGAAGCGGCGCTCGCGCACATCCGCGGCAAATACGTGATGGCGGACGGGATGCTTTCGAAGACGTTCCGCGACTTGCAGACGGCGAGCCTCTTCGCGCTCAAGCTCGGCTTGCTGACGGATGCGAAGGCGGCTGCCGAAACCAAGGCGCTTCTCCTCCAGAACATCAAGGAGCACGGGGACTGCCTGCAGACGGGCTTTCTGGGCACCTCGATCCTCATGAACACGCTCACGTACGACGCGGGTGCGCCGGAAGTTGCCTACACGCTGCTGCTGCAGCACAAGAATCCGAGCTGGCTCTACTCCGTCGATCAGGGCGCGACCACGATCTGGGAGCGCTGGAACAGCTACGTGAAGACAACCGGCTTCGGCCCGGTGGGCATGAACAGCTTCAACCACTACGCCTACGGCGCGGTGCTCGCGTGGATGTACGGTACGATGGCTGGTATCCGGGAAGACGTCTCGAATCCCGGCTTCAAGCATTTCGTCCTCGCGCCGATTCCGGACAAGCGCGTCGGGCATGTCTCCGCGCAATACGATTGTGCGTACGGCACGATCCGCTCGTCGTGGGCCTACGGCGAGAACGGCACGTGGAAGTGGTCCTTCACGATTCCCGCGAACACCAAGGCCACGGTGACCGTTCCCGGCGGCGAAACGAAGGAATACACGTCCGGCTCCTATACGGTCGTCCGCTGAGGCAAACGGCACGGCGTCAAAGCTGCGCCGTTACGGCGCAGCGGAGGCGTCGTCGGATTCGCCCTCTTCCGCATCTCGCGCGAACTTGGGGTTGGCGCCGGCGATCACGTAGGCGACCTCGCCTTTGACCGTCTTGCCGTCGAAGAGCGGGATCAGTTCCGAGAGGAAGCCGCGGTGGATGCGCTCGTGGGCTTTGGTGAGCTCGATGCAGACGGCGGCTTCGCGGTCGCCCAGAATTTCGAGCGCGGCTTTGAGCGAGGCTGCGACGCGGAAGGGCGACTCGAAGCAGACCAGCGTGTGGGGCAGCGCTTTCTCCTCTTCGAAGAAGCGGCGCAGCGCGCCGGGCTTGCGCGGGGGAAAGCCTTTGAAGGTGTAGCTGGAGGTCGAGAGGCCCGAGGAGAGCAGGGCGAGGTCCACGGCCGAGGCGCCGGGGAGGACGTCGAAGGGCACCTTCTCTTGGGCGGCGCGGCGGATGAGGCGGTAGCCGGGGTCGCTGATGCCGGGGTAGCCGCCGTCGGAGCAGAGCGCGACGGTGCGGCCCGCCTGGACCGCCTGGATCAGATAGTCGCCGGCGCGTTCTTCGTTGCCTTGGCGGTAGGAGACCATCTCGGGGCGCGGGATGTTGAACGCGCTCAGGAGACCCCACGTGCGGCGCGTGTCTTCACAGGCGATCAGATCCGCGGTCTTCAGCGCGTCCAAGGCGCGCGGGCTCAGGTCCGCGAGGTTGCCGATGGGAGTCGCCACAACGTGCAGCATTTCTGAAGTTCCTCGATCATGGCCCGTTTGAGCAGGTCGAGCCCGTAGCCGGTCTTGGCCGAAACCGGGATGGCCTTCGGATATTTTTCCGTGACGTGCAGGACCGCATTGTCCGCGCTGCCCCGGTCGCATTTGTTCAGGATCAGGAGATGCGGCACGTCTTTCGCGCCGATCTCTTCGAGCGTGCGGTGGCAGACGGCAATATGGTCGTCCACGCGCGGGTAAGCCGCGTCGACGACGATGAGCAGGAGGTCAGCCTGGACGGCGACGTCGAGCGTGGATTTGAAAGAGGCCACGAGGTTGTGCGGCAAGTTGCGGATGAACCCGACCGTGTCGGTCAACAAGATCTGCCGCTTCCCGGAAAGCCAGACTTTGCGCGTCTTGGTGTCCAGCGTCGCGAAGAGCCGGTCGTCCACGTAGGCGTCCGCATCCGAGAGGGTGTTCAGCAAGGTGGACTTGCCGGCGTTGGTGTAGCCGACGAGGGACACGACGGGCCAGTCGCGTTTGGCTTTGCCGCGCGCGGTCTGCCGGCTTTGGATTTCGTCGAGCCGTTTTTTCAGCTCGTTGATCCTGCGGCGCAGCGGCGCGTTGCGGAGCTGCAGGTGACTTTCGCCGGGGCCTTTCATGCCGATGCCGCCTTTGAAGCGCTGCTGCTGCTCCGTGACGGGGATGCGCGAAAGCTGGAATTGGAGCTGCGCGAGTTCGACCTGCAGCTGCGCTTCGGAGGAACGGGCGCGCCGCGCGAAGATCTCGAGGATGATCTCCGTCCGGTCCATGATGCGCACGCCCAGCGCTTTCGCGAGGTTGAAGGCTTGGATGGCGCCGAGTTCGTTGTCGAAAATCACCGCGTTCGCCGACTTCTCGGCGATCAGCGACTTGAGGTCTTCGACTTTGCCGCTGCCGAAAAAGGTGCCGCCGTCGGGCTTTTCCCGGTTCTGGGTGAGCTGGCCGGCGACCTCAAAGCCCGCCGTATCGGCGAGTCGGCCTAATTCGAGCAGAGAGTCGGCCGCTTCGGCGGGGTCCATCCTCGAATGGACGACCTGGGCGAGGACGGCCCGCTCGACGCGCTGAGTGGCGAGGAGTTTCATTTCTTGGGGGGCCACTGGGCCAGCACGGCATCGGTGATGGCCCGTCCCAGCTCTTTGGCAATCCGCGGATAGGCGTTCTGCATGCCGGTGAGCATGTCGCCGTGCGTCAGGAAGGTGGTGTTGGCTTTGATGGGCATGTCGTCGATCAGGAGCTTGCCCGTGCTGCGCTCGACGAGCGTGATCTCGGCCACCAGCGTGTAGCGGTACTCCGAGGCGCGTGAGCCGTAGTTGCGGTCATAGTTGATCGACTGGACGTCGGACTTGGCCAGCTTGCCCAGAAGCTTGAACGAGGCGTTGTCGAGGGAGCTGATCTCGAAGGTGCCTTCCCGCTGGAATTCGCGCAGCACATATTGGGTGACGATAGCGTCGATTTCCGGGAACCCCGAGGCGTTTTCAAAAACGGGGACCGCGATAGACCTCAGCTCTTCGGGCACGGAGGATCCGAACCGGTAAGAGGCGCAGCCCGCCGAGAAGAGCAGGGCCGTTGTGGCGACGACGGTGAAGATCGGGAACGAACGCATGAGAATCTCCTTTCTAAGAACATCGGGCAGGGAGCCCTTTTCGCGGTGTCCGCAGACGGTCCGGAAACCGTTCCGGCCGTTCATTTCTGGGGCGTCGCGCCTTTCTCGAGCTCGGCGAGACGGTCGCGGACTTGCTGGGCGTGTTTGGAGTCGGCGTACTCGGCCAGAAAACGGCGGTAGGCGGCCTTGGCCGCTTCGGGCTTCCGTTGCTGGGTGTCGTAGAAGACCGCCTGCTGGTAGTTCTGCTCCAGCCGCAACTCGGTCAGCTCGTTGAGCCATCCGGCCATCTGTTCTTTCTGTGGATGGTTCGGCACGCGGGCCAGAACGGCTTTGAAAAAGGCGATGGCTTCCTTGCAGCGCGGCTCGTTGTAGTTGTGCTTGACCGCGAGCTCATACCGGCACTGGGCGGCGAGGTAGGCGGCGGCGATCGCCTGTTGGGTGCTGGGGAAGCGGTTCATCAGCCCGTCATAAACCGCGATGGCTTCTTCCCGTTCCTTCGCCGAGACGCGGATGCTGCCGATGATGAGCATGACCTCGGGTGCGATGGCGGAGCGCGGAGCGTTCCGCACGATCTGCTCGAAACGCTCCCGGATCCTGTCGGTCCCGCTGAGCTTCCACCCGAACATGCTCGTGTTGTTGTGGAGCAGGTAATTGGCGGCGCGGAACTGGCGGTCCAGCGCCTCGTTGTAAGGGCAGTGCCCCGCATAATGGGTGATCAGGTATTGATATTCGTCGAAAGCTTTTTCGAACCTTTGGGTTTTCTCGAGCAGCTGGGCCAGGGCAAACTGGGCCTGCGCCGCCTCCAGCGAGGTCGGCCACTCCCGCACGAGCGCGTCGTAGGCTTTGAGCGCGGCCCGGTCCCGCCCCAGCGCTTCCATTTTCGTGGCGAATTCGAGCTGTGCGGCGGCGGTTTCCTCATCGACGGAGCACCAAAAGGATTTTGACTTCTGCGGGATCCGCTTGTCTTCGTCGAGCGCGTCAAACCCCTCAAAGGAGTCCGTGGCGTAACTGCGGTTCAAACTCGACGCGCTCGTCTGCGCATGGCTTGTCAGAAAAGCGGCAGCTGCCGCGAGTGCCGCGAGCCAAAGGTGTCTTGCCTGTGTCATGGTCTACCGTCCCTATCCGTAATTGTCCGCAAACTGAAATTGATGGTGCCCGGCCGCGCAACTGTGCTTGATTCCCGCCTTCAACAGGGTTAAAGTAAACGCCTATATCAGAGACGCAACGGGGGTACCGTTGGGCACCTGTTTGTTCTTGATGTGTTTTGAGAATACCAAACCCTGAGGAACTGTTGAAGCATGAAAAAAGTTCTGATTCCGACCAAGCTGGACTCCGTGGCGGCCGACATCTTGAAGGCGCATGGCGGTTATGAGGTGATTCAAGACGCCAAAACGCCGATCGAAGAGCAGGTCAAGACACATCCGGACACCTATGCGATGATCGTGCGGAGCGAGAAGGTTCCTGCAGCTGTCATCGACGCGCTGCCGACGCTCAAGGTCGTGGTGCGCGCGGGGGCGGGGTATGACACGATCGACATCAAGCATGCGCGCAAGAAGGGCGTGGATGTGATGAACACGCCGGGCGCGAACGCGAACGGGGTGGCCGAAGAGGTCATCGCCATGATGCTCGCCGACGCCCGCCATATCGTCAAGGCCGACGCCACCACCCGCGCCGGCGGCTGGGAGAAGAAGGACTACATGGGCCGCGAGGTCACGGGCAAGACCGTGGGCATTGTGGGCCTCGGCAACATCGGCCGACTGGTCGCCAAGCGCCTCAAGGGCTTCGAGTGCCGTCTGCTGGGCTATGACCCGCTCATCAACAGCGACCGGCTGCGCGATCTCGGCATCGAGTCCGCCACGCTCGAGGAGATTTTCGGCCAGTGCGACTACGTGACCCTGCATATCCCCGGCGGCGACAGCACCCGCGGCTTGGTCGGAACCAAGCTGATCGGGCTGATGAAGAAAGGCGCGACCATCATCAACTGCGCCCGTTTCGGCATCGTCGATGAAGACGCCCTGCGCGCGGTCAAGGCCGAGAAGGGGCTCCGTTATCTGAACGACGTGTACCCCAAAGATGAGGCCGGGCCCAAGAGCATGGTCGACATCGCCGACCTCATGCTGCCGCATCTGGGCGCCAACACGCATGAGGCCAACTTCGTGGCCGCCCAGCGCGCCGCCCAGGAGCTGATCGACCTGGACGAGAAGGCGGACATGAGCTGCGTCGTTAACCGCGATATCCCGGTGGGGCTGGAGCGCGCCTACTGCGAGCTGGCCTTCAATCTGGCCAGCCTGGTGCGGCAGTTCGCCGGCGCCCAGGTCCCCATCAAGATGCTGGAAACCAGCTTTTACGGCGAGCTCGCGCCGTTCGGCAAATGGCTGACCGTTTCGGTCCTTTCGGGTATTTGGCACGATTTCGATCGCTACAACGATTACAAGGCCGCGGTCAAGTTCCTGAAGGAGATGGGGATCGAGCTGGTGAACCGCGAGGCCGACGCCGAAAAGGGCTACGGCAACGCGATCACGATCGACATCAAGGTCGAGCAGCCCGACAAGGGCCTTAAGAGCTTCAGCGTCCGCGGCACGGTCACCGAAGGCGTGCAGACGGTTTCGCGCATCGACGAGTTCGACCGCCTGTATTTCGAGCCGAACGGCGCGACACTCTTCTGCCTGTACGACGACCGCCCGGGCGTGATCGCCTCGATCAGCCGCAAGCTGGCCGACGCGGGCATCAACATCGAGGACATGCGCAATCCGCACAACGCCAAGACGCGGCGGTCGCTGGCCATCATCAAGCTCAACCAGCCGGTTTCGGACGACCTGGTCAAGGTGATCAAGGCCGACATCGCCGCGCATTCGGCGGTCTGCACGGTGGTCTAAGCGCCTTAAGTTTGAAATCAGGAATGAGGGGCTCCGGGTGATCCGGGACTCCTCTTTCCGGTTTTTCGGGGGTTGCCATGCAGGATGAATTGACAGTGGTGAGTTGCGCGGTGCCGGAAGCCGCGGTGGACGGGCTTTTCGAGCTGATCGATGCGGATCTTTTTACGCCGACCGCGTGGTTCGATGTCGAGAAGAAGGAATGCCGCGTCGACGTCTTTTTGGAAGATGCGTCGCAGGTCGATTCCGTCAAGCGGGCGTTGGTCCAAGCAGGAGAGACCGCAGGACTGAAGCTGGCACCGACGGTCGGCACGCTGGCTCGCAGCGATTGGGCCGAGAGCTGGAAACGGTTCTTCCACGTGGAGAAAGTCTCGGAGCATCTGGTCGTGCGCCCGTCGTGGGAAACCTATGCGGCGAAGCCCGGCGAGTGCGTGATCACGCTCGACCCCGGCCTGAGCTTCGGCACCGGAAAACACGCCACGACGCAGGCCTGCCTCCGTTTCTTGGACCGGTTGGCGGCGTCGGATGTCCGGCGCTCCGTCCTCGATATGGGGTGCGGCTCTGGCATCCTCGCGATCGGCGCGAAGCTGCTGGGCTTCGAGGCCGTGCGCGGCTTCGACAACGATCCGGACTGCATCCAGGTCTCCAACGAGAACGCCGCGATCAACGGCGTCTCCATTCCCTTTTCCTTGGACGACCTCTCGCACCCGCACGCGGTGTCGGACGTGGTGGTTGCGAATATCCTTGCGCCCGTGCTGATCCAGTTCGCGCCGCAGGTCGCGGGATCGGTCGCCGCGGGTCCGCAGGCGCGCCTGGTCGTCTCGGGCATACTGGACGAACAGTACGCCGCCGTCCGCGCGGCCTATGAGGCGCATGGGCTGGTGGAGCTCGAGAGCCTGCTGATCGAGAACTGGCGCAGCGGGCTGTTCCGGAGAAGTTAGCCCTACAGCGCCAGCTCGTTTTGGCGCGTGGCCGGCGCGAGCCCCAGGCGGCGGTAGCAGGCGGGGGTCGCGAGCCGGCCCTTGGGCGTGCGCTCCAGATAGCCCTCCTGGATCAGAAACGGCTCGTAAACCTCTTCGATGGTGTCGGGTTCCTCCCCGACCGAAACGGCGATCGTGTTCAATCCCACGGGGCCGCCGTTGAATTTGACGACCAGCGTTTCAAGGATGCGGATATCCATCTCGTCCAGACCGCGCGGGTCGATCTCCAGCAGCGAGAGCGCTTCGTCCGCGACGGTGCGCGTGATGCGGTTGTCGGCGCGGACCTGCGCGAAGTCGCGCACGCGGCGCAGGAGGTTGTTGGCGATGCGCGGCGTGCCGCGGGCCCGGGCGGCGATCTCGCGGGCTCCCTCGGCGTCGACGCTGACCTCCAGTTTGGCGGCGGAATGTTCAATGATCTGACGCAGATCGTCGATGCCGTAGTAGTCGAGTCGGTTGGCGATGCCGAACCGCGAGCGGAGCGGGGCGGAGATCAATCCGCTGCGTGTGGTGGCGCCGACCAGCGTGAACCGCGGCAGTTCCAGCCGGACGGAGCGCGCGTTGGGTCCTTGGTCGATCATGATGTCGATCACGAAGTCTTCCATGGCGGAATAGAGATACTCCTCCACGGTCCGCTGCATGCGGTGAATCTCGTCGATGAAGACGATGTCGCCGGGCTCGAGGCTGGTGAGGAGCCCCGCGAGGTCGCCGGGCTTGTCGATGACGGGGCCCGAGGTGGTTTTCACGTGAACGCCCATGGCCTCGCCCAGGATGAAGGCCAGCGTGGTCTTGCCGAGGCCCGGGGGGCCGGAGAGCAGGACATGGTCGAGCGCCTCTTTGCGCTGCCGGGCCGCCTCCACGGCGAGCAGGAGCCGGTCGCGGACTTTCTGCTGGCCGACGAAATCGTCGAAACGGGTGGGGCGCAGGCGGTTGTCGAACGAGGCGTTGCGCTGATTGAGCTCTTCTGACGGGCGTGGCTGCATGGAAAGGTATAATGGCAAAAATCGGGGCGGAAAACAATGCCGCCGAAAAAATCGGTGTCCAGTTTGCCGCATCTTTGGTTAAATAAGTTTTTCATTCTTAAACCGTTGAGTCCGCGGCGGTGCCGCGCTTGAACCCGTGAACCAGGCCTTGGGCCGATTGAGCCTTTACTTATGCGCGTAGCCATTGCCTATCCGCCGATGCCCTCCGAGAAGGGCGTTCCGCTGTTGTCGCAGAACCGTCAGTTCCAGTGGTTTACGCGGCCGACCTACATCTATCCGGTCGTTCCCGCTTTGGCCGCGACTCAGGCCAAGGGGGCCGGCCATGAGGTGGCGTGGCTGGACGGCATCGCGAGCGGGTGGACGCCGGAGGCGTTTGAGGAGCGGCTGGACGGGTTCGCGCCCGACGTGGTGATGCTGGAGACCAAGACGCCGGTGGTGAGCCGCCACTGGGCGTACATCCGCGCGCTGAAGGCGCGGATGCCCGGCGTGACGGTGGCGCTGGTGGGCGACCACGTGACCGCCCTGCCGGAGGAGAGTTTCCGGCAGTGTCCCGTCGACTTTGTGCTGACGGGCGGCGACTACGATTTCCTGCTGCTGAACCTTCTGGCCTGCCTGCAGGCTGCCGCCGGCGGACCGCTGGACTGCGCGAAACTCGAGCCGGGCATCTACTGGCGCGACGGCGTGGCGGTCCGAAGCAATGGCGCGTTCCGGCTCGACCATGATTTGAAGGCGCTGCCGTGGATCGACCGCGAATTGACGCAGTGGCGGCTTTACGCGGAAAAGAACGGGAACTACCGCCGGACACCCGGCACCTACATCATGTCCGGCCGCGACTGCTGGCACGGCAAGTGCACCTTCTGCTCGTGGACGACACTCTATCCGACATACCGCGCGCGGGAACCGAAGGACGTGGTCAACGAAATCGGCGAACTCATCGGCCGGTACGGCGTTCGCGAGATCATGGACGACACAGGCAGCCTGCCGGCGGGAGCGTGGCTCAGGACGTTCTGCGAGGAGATGATCGCGCGCGGCTACAACAAACGGGTGAAGATCGACTGCAACATGCGCTTCGGATGCCTGGACGCGGAAACCTATCGGCTGATGAAGCGGGCCGGGTTCCGGCTGGTGCTGTTCGGTCTGGAGTCGGCGAACCAGTCCACGCTGGATCGGCTGGTCAAGGGCGTGACCGTGGGGCAGATCGAAGAAGGCGCCAGGGCGGCGGCGCAGGCTGGGCTCGATGTCCATGTGACGGTGATGTTCGGCTATCCGTGGGAAGGCGAGCGCGAAATCGCCAACACCGTCTGCCTGGCGCGAAAGCTTCTGCGGAAGGGGTATGCCTACACGCTGCAGGTGACGATGGTCGTGCCCTATCCGGGCACGCCGCTATTCCGCGAGCTGGATCAGGCGGGACTGCTCCTGACCCGGGACTGGGACGACTACGACATGCGTCGGCAGGTGATGAAGTCCGGGGTGCCCGAGGAGGTCATCAAAGGTGCCGTGCGCCAGGTCTACAGGGTCTTTCTCCATCCCGAGACGATTCTGCGGCGGCTGGTGTCCACGCGCGACCCGCTGGCGGACCTGAAATTCTATTGGCGCGGATTCCTGTCGCTGGCCGGACATCTGAAAGATTTCCGGGGGTGACGCGGTGTGGCGAATGACGGAATGTATATGGTTGAACACGCATAAAGATGAAGGAAAGATTGTGTGAAGGGAAAAGAAGTTTATTTTCCGCAAAATTCCTGTTGTCTGTATCATTCATCCGTGCTACAGTTTTTAACACTGTTGGATAAAGAGTTTGTTCTTCGGAAGCAGAGAGAGAGCCGTTTTTTGAAAAGCTTGATGAGACATTGTGTCTGGCGCGCGGTAGCGGTTTGCATGGCGGTGGCCTTTTGCGGATGCCGGACGCCTTCAGAAAACGGCACGGGCGTGGACGGTTTGCCGGTGTATGTGGATCCGGGGGAGCCGACGATCAAGCCGGGTCTGACGTTGCGCGTGGCCGTCACGGCATCGGGCGCGGAGGCGGTGAAGGAGGAGCTGAAAGAGGTCAATGCGAACGGTGAGATTCTGATGCCGCTGATCGGCTCGGTAAAATGCGAGGGCATGACGACGGTCGATTTGCAGGACAAGATCAAAACCGCGTATAAGGACTATTTCATCGATCCGCAGGTGACGGTGGGTTTCGTCTATGTGGAGAATTCGGGGATGAAGTCCCCGTGGGGCTCGGTGTTGCTGATGGGAGAGGTGACGCGCCCCGGACCCGTCAATATGCCCTCCACGCGCGACTTGACGGTGACGCGTGCGGTCATGATGGCGGGTGGCGCCACCGCGCTGGCGGATAAGCGCGCGGTAAGGGTGACGCGCCGCGAGAAGGATGGGACGCTGAAGAAGTTTGTCGTCGATATCGATAAGATCGGCAAAGAGGGCCGTTCCGATTTGGATATCGCCTTGAAGCCTGGCGATGTGGTTTGGGTGCCGGAGTCGTGGTATTGAGTGCGGAGGAGAGGTAAGATGAAACAGGTTAAATCCGGGTTGTGGGTCGCAGTGGCGCTGGGATTCGTTCTAGAAGCCGCCGTGCTCGTTGCGCAAGAGCCGACGCTCCTGACGCGCGCTCAGTGGTTGAAGAAGATCGGCGCGTCCGTGACGAGCGTCGAGGTGTTGCGCGCGACGCTGACGCAGATTGCGCCGGAAGACCGCGTGGAATTCACGCAGCGGATGTTGAAAGCGGTCACCCGGATGCCCGTGGGGCCGGAAGAAAAGTCGGCCGCTTTTGTCCGGACCGCGGTGGCCTGTATCGGGGGCGTCAACAACGGCACCAAAAAGCAGGTGATCGCCGAGGTGTTCGCGGGCACCCCCGTGGAGTTCTTGCCGGTGCTGACGGAAGAACTCGCCAAGCGGTTCGATCAGGGATTCAACAATTTGACGGATGAGCAATTCGAGAAGATCGCCGGCGAGACGTTGGGCAGCGGCGTCGCGCGCAATGCCAAGACGGACGCGCCGTCCGTGCGGAATACGTTTGTTATTCTGGCTTTTGTGCGGGGTGCCAAGAATCCGGCCCTTCAGAACAAGCTGATCGCCCAGTTGCCGGATGAGCGGATGCGGAATCTGGCGGCCTCGTGGGTCCCGCCGGCTCTTAAAGACCGCAACTATGAAGCCATGCTGGCGGCGGCGGATGTCGAGTTTGTACCTGTCCGTCAGCCCGAGTTGCTGCGCTTGATCGGACACGCGAACCTGGACCGTCTTCTGGCGGATCTTAACGCGAATCTGTTGAAGGACGCCGATAAGCTTTTGGAGGATGAGACCGGTTCGAATATCGTGACGAGTGTGTGGTTGCCGTTGCCCGAGGTGCAGACCGTGGCAGGGGGCTCGGCGTGGTCCGGCGCGCAACAGGTGAATTTCGGCATTACGCGCGTGCCCAATCACACGTCGCAGATTTCATATCCAGGCGGTTATCAGAATCAAGGGACCAGCATCAATCAGGGACCCGGTTTTATCGGGGGGACGCGGTAGGTCTTGCGGCCCGCGGCCGAACGCTGAAAAGAAATCTCGAACGTTTTTTCGTGAAAGTGAAGGAGTGTTGGTTATGGCTACAAGAACGGTCCCGTATGCGATGGCGAGCATCGGCTTCTTGTTTTCTGTGGTGCTGGGGCTCACCGGCCGCGCGCAAGAAACCCAAGGGTTCAAATTCAATAATTTGACGGTGTCGCCGTATGTGAACCTCGAATACGCCTATGATTCGAATGTGGACTATGACAAGTCGGAGTACAGCGACAGCATCCTGACGGTCAATCCCGGCGTGGATCTGACGTACAAGGGAAATGACTGGGGCCTTTCGGGAAACGCGTGGTACGGCTATGACCGGTATCTGGACTATCAGGAGCTGAACGGTCCCCGCTACGGCGAGAATCTGAAGTTCTATACGGAGTCGGCCAAGGGGTGGCGTCTGGTATTAGGCGAAAGCTACTTGAAAAGCCGCGAAGACGATTCGATCCTCGATGGCGGCCGCGGACTTTGGCGGGACCGTGACCTTTTGGAGCTGACGGGTGCGCTCTCGTATCAGCTCAGCGAGCGGACCGGCATCACGTTGAGCGGAATGTATTCCGACCTCAATTACGACAACAATCAGACGCAGTATTACGATTTGTACGGCTGGCGCGAATGGAGCACGGGTTTGGAACTGGCCCGCAAGCTGACCGAAAAGAGCAACCTGCTGGTGACCGGTTCGTATCAGCAGTATGAGAGTAACGGCGCGACGGGAATCGACAGCACCAGCACCGGTTATACGCTGATGGGCGGCTTCGGTTCTCGCGCCACGGAGCGGATCTCCTACCGCGCGTTGACCGGCGTGAGTCGGTTTGAATACGCGACCGATGACCAGTTGACGGGATGGACCTACAGTTTGGACGCGAACTGGCTGATCAGCAAGAAACTGGCGGCGACTGTCGCGGGATCCAGTTACTTCCAGCCGAGCGAGCGCGAGGCGAACCAGGCGATGCAGGTGTACACGCTTTCGGGCGGCTTGACCTATCGTCCCATGCGGAAGTTGACCACGCGGTTTGATTTGGCCTACCGTCGTGAAGAAAACGAGTACGCGACGTCTGCGGAAGGGTCGGTCACCGACGACATCGTCTCGGCGCGCGTCCGGGCGGATTACCAACTGATGCGGCATATGTCCGTTTACGGCGGTGTCGAGTATGATGAACAGATGTCCGACGAGGACGACTATGAATTTGACCGATTCCGCGGAACGCTGGGCTTGAGTCTCCGCTACTAAGCGATAACGCATGTGTTTTGCCTCGCTGTTGTTTCCGCCTACGCGACGACCAGAAGTGTAGGCGGATTTTTTATGCAAACGGGTGTGGTGGCGCGGATATGATTCAGAAGATGTTGACAAAGTATGGGCTTTTGTTTCATGTCGCCTGCGTCTGTCTCTTGCCTGTGTTGTCTGTCGGCCGTACCCGCTCGTTCAGCCTTGTCCCGCTGTTGTGGCTTTCGCTGGTGGCCGTCGAACTGATGTTCCTGCTGCCGTCCGTGCGACGGGCCGAGACGTTGGCCGATGCGCGTCAGCGCGTGGTCCGGATGCTCGTCTGGGACCCTTTTTTATATATCGGTTTAGCCGTCATCGGCGTTGCCGCTGTTCAATGGATGAATAGCGGTTGCGCGTTGATCTATTTGCCGGATGCCGATATTTGGCAGATGAGCAAGCCTCCCGTTCCTTGGGCGCCTTTCAGTGTGGAGCCGCGCGCGGCGCTGTCGCAGCTTTCCGTGTTTACGGCGTGCGTGGCTGTCGGCCTGATCCTGCGGGTGGCTTTGAGCAAAACCGCGAAGCGTCTGCTGCTTCAAGTCCTCGCGGCGGCCTGCGGTTGCGTGGCGCTGTTCTCGGTTTTTCAGGCGAGCCAGAAGGTTCAGCCTTACCTGGAGCGGACGGCGGGGCTGGACGCGTCCGCCATGGGAATCTTTTTCGGTTTCTGGTTGCTCCTTGGGATGGGGCTTTTTGCGGACATGGTGGCGCGGGACCTGCGGGGGCGGGTCCTTTTTTCCGTTATTGGCATTGTCGGCAATCTGATGGGAATGCTTTTTTTCGCCAGCGCCCTGTCGGTCGTGATCTATATCGTTCTGACCGCTCTGCTGTTCATCTACTGGATGATCTACCTGTCTCCGCACGTGTCAAAGGCTGCCCAGCTCAAGCTGTTTATTGGTTCGCTGCTTGTGGCGGGTGCCATTTCTGCCGCCCTGATGTATCTGTGCCCTCAGAATCCGGTGGCCGAAAAATTGAAAGCGGCATGGCCGGTGACGGAATATTGGGACAGCTTGTCGTCGATTAAAAAGGTCAGGGCCGACACGGCCATCGGCATCTGGCAAGACCATCCGTGGGTGGGTGTTGGGGCGGATGGCTTTTATCATTTTGTCGGCCTGTCTGTAGATTCGAAAGATTGGAACTTGATCAAGACAGATCAGGCGTATGTGTATAACGACAATTTTCAGTTCTTGTGTGAATATGGCGTGTTGGGGGGAGGGTTTCTGTTGGCTGCCGTGATCGTCTTGCTGATGCCCGTTTGCTACCGTGCGCGAATCGCTTGGAAGAATAAGACGGGGGGCGATGATGACGGGCGCGTTTTCATTTTGCGCCTGTCGCCGATTGTCGTGGCCGGTGTCCTCGCCGCCGGCGTGTGTTTCTTGGAAAGCTGGATCGTCAGCCCCTTTCGTTCGGCCGGTCTGTTGCTCGCATGGACGTGTGTGATGTCGGTGATGCCCGCTTTCTTGCCTTCGCAAACGCATGACGGTGCGCGGGGTTAGCCAAAAATAAGCTTTGGTGCGGCCGGCTGTTGCGATAAACTGTCTATTTTATTTGGAGAAGTGCGATGAGTGACACGGAGCAAGCCTCTTCCAGCGATTCGAAGTCGGTATCGCACCGCCCGATGTATTATGGCGGAGATAGCCGGGCCATGTACTACGGGGGATCTTCACGGCCCATGTATTATGGTTCGAGTTCGCCCGCCGCATATTCCGGCGGCAGCGGCGGTTATGGCGGCGCATACTATTATGGCGGCGCCGCCGGTGGCGGCGGCGAAGAAGATGATTCCTTGATGGGTGCCGTCACGGCCGGGCGCATGCTCCGCGTCTGCACGCAACGGTGGGTCACCATTTTGGTTTTCGTGATTATCGGCTTCATCGCGGCGTTCGCGGTGTTCAAGATCTCGCCGATGATCTATGAGGCCGAGAGCCTTTTCGAAATGAGCATGCGTGGTTCAACCTACACGGGCATGCGTAAGGCGATCATCGACTCCGACATGGGGTCAACCATGGACGAGGTCTTCAATACCCGGTTGGCGCGGCTGCGCAGCCGCGCGGTGATCGAACAGATCGTCAGCCAGTACCGCAGCGATTATCCCAGTTCCACCGTCACCGATCAGCAGTTGATCGATACGCTGGTCAGCTCGAAAATGACCTTGCAGCGCCGGTCGCGCTTGATCCGCATTACGGTGCGGTCGACCGACCCGCAGCTGGCGACGGATCTGGCCAATGCGTATGCCAAGGCGTCGGAGTTGTTCACGTCGGATCAGAACCGCAATGAATCCGAAGTGGCGGTCTCGTGGCTGTCGACGACGACCGAGCAGCAGAAGCGCAACCTCGAGCGCGCCGACAAGGAGATGCTGGATTTCCGCGTGGCGAACCAGCTCGACTTCATGGCGAGCGAGAGCGAGACGGCGCAGCAGGCCTTGGGGAAGATCAACACGGAGATCCTTGAGCTGGAGGGCGATGTCACCAAGGCGACGGAACTCCGGAAGACGCTGGAGGCCATCCAGAACGATCCCGAAAAATTCGGCTCGCTGCCCGATTCCGTGCCGCGCTCACTGGAGATCGGCACCGCCTATCAGCTGCTCCAAAAAACGTTGGCCGAGAAGAATTCGCTGCTGGCCCGGTACACCGCCAACCACCCCGAAGTCAAAGTCAAAGAAAAAGAGGTCGAGGTCTTTTCACAGCAGTTCGCGGACGTTGTCTGCCGTGCGCTTGAAACCTGTAAGGCGAATCTCGACCTGCTGCAGCGCCAGGTGGCGCAACTGACGCCCAAGCGCGACGAGCTTACGAAAAAGCTCTCGGATCTGGAGCTGAAGATCGTTTCGGCGAAAATGAAGCTCGAGCAGCTGGAGCGTGAGCGCGAGGTCGCGGACATCAGCTACAAATCGCTTCTGCAGCGCACCCGCGAGGCACAGCTGGCTTCGGACGAGAATACGGCGATTATCAAACAGGTCGAGCCCGCTTACCGTCCGACCAAGCCGGTGTTGCCGAACCCGCTGATCATTTTCCCCTCCGGTCCGGCGATCGGCTTGATTCTCGGCATCATCTTCGTGCTGATCCTCGATCACCTGGAGGACAAGATCGTCGGGATCTCGGACATCGAGCAGCGGTTGCGCCTCAAGACGCTGGCCGTGCTCCCGCATGTGCGTCGCAAGAAGCGCGAGCAGTTGGCGCGGCTGGTGTCGGACGATAAATTCTCTCAGTTTGCGGAAGCGGTCGCGGGGCTCCGCAACCTGCTGGATTCGCCCCGCTATCAGGAGATGTCGAAAGTCCTGCTGTGCATGAGCACGCAGCCCGGCGAAGGTAAGACGATCACATCTTGCAGCTTGGCCGCATCGTGCGCTCAGAGCGGGCAGAAGACGCTGTTGGTCGACTTCGACATGCGGCGTCCCCGCCTGGCCCGCATTTTCGAAAAGAAACCGGACGAGTTCCACAGCCTGCCGCATACGCTGGCCAAGGCCGACGTGTCGCAGTTTGAAACGTTGCCGGTCCCTTCCGGGGTTGAGAATCTGGACGTGATTTTGTCCAAGGCCTCGTCGGAAATCAGCCCCGCCAACCTGATGGGCAGCGGGATCATTGTCGATTTCTTCAAGTGGGCGCGCGAACATTATGACCGCGTCGTCATCGACTCGCCGCCCTTCGGCATCGTCGGCGATGTGATGACCCTCGCTTCGCTGGTCGATGCGGTGATGATCATGTGTTGTCCCGACCGGACGCGTTTCCAGCCGATCAAGCATGCGGCCCGTCATTTGACGGAGTCCGGCGCGCGGGTCATCGGCGTGATTGTGAACGACGTCGACTTCGGGCGGCGCAACCAGTTCAGCCAGTATGACTACCACTACCGGTACGCGTATCGCTACACCTCCCGCTATGGCGCTTACGGCCAGGGAAAGAAACGGAGCGGAAGCGGCGGCGGCGAGAAGCGGGCCGACGTGCCGGCGAAAAGCAAGCCGCTCTATGGTGACGATCTGGCGCCTTCCTCGTCGGTGCCCCGGCAGGACGTGGTGGACGTCTCCATGACGGACGACGAATAGGGTGTGTGCTTATGAAACGCGTGATTGTTACGGGAGGAGCCGGCTTCATCGGCTCCGCCGTTGTCCGTCACCTCATCCGGAATTCTGACTGCGAAGTCCTGAATCTGGATAAGCTGACTTACGCGGGCAACCTGGCTTCGTTGCGGGAGGTGGACGGGAATCCGCGGTACCGCTTTGAGCACGTGGATATCTGTGACCGGCCTGCGCTGGCGCGCGTGTTTGCGGATTTCCGCCCGGAGGCGGTCATGCACCTTGCCGCCGAATCGCATGTGGACCGGTCGATCGACGGCCCCTCTGCGTTCATCCAGACCAACATCGTCGGCACCTCGGCATTGCTGGAGGTCGCCACGGCCTTCTGGCGGGAGAGGCCCGACGCCGCGCGGGCCGCTTTCCGTTTCCAGCATATCTCCACGGATGAGGTTTACGGGTCGCTGGGGCCGGAAGGTCTGTTTACCGAGCGCACGCCGTATGATCCGCGGTCGCCCTATTCGGCCAGCAAGGCGTCGTCGGATCACCTCGTCAGGGCTTGGCATCACACCTACGGTTTGCCCGTGCTGATCACGAACTGTTCGAATAATTACGGGCCTTATCATTTTCCGGAGAAGCTCATCCCGCTGGTCATTCTGAACGCGCTGGAAGGCCAGCCGTTGCCGATTTACGGTAAGGGCGATAACGTGCGCGACTGGCTCTATGTCGAGGACCACGCCAAAGCGTTGTGTCTGGTGTTGCGGAAGGGCGGCCCTGGCGAGACCTATAACGTCGGCGGCAATAACGAGCGGACCAATCTCCAGGTGGTTCAGACGATTTGCGACGTCCTCGATGACCTCCGTCCTCCGACCTCCGTCCTCCGACCTCCGTCCTCCAGTTATCGAGGGCTGATCACCTTCGTTCCGGACCGCCCCGGGCATGATCGGCGGTATGCGATCGATGCGGCGAAGCTGCGGACGGAGTTGGGGTGGGTGCCCGAGGAAAGGTTCGATACCGGCATCCGCAAAACGGTGCAGTGGTATCTCGACAACGCGTGGTGGTGGCAGCCGATCCGCGACAAGAAGTACGCGGGTCAGCGGCTGGGCAAGGCTTAGGGGCGGAGGTCGGAGAAGTGCGGGAGTGCATTAGTTCATTAGTGCGATAGTCATTTGCCCGAGGCTTAGCCCCGCAATCATTTTTGTTGGTTGAAAAAACGGAACGACATTCTGACCTCTGACCACTGACCACTGACCACTGACTACTGACCTCTGTTATCTGTTCCCTCAAGGAGAAACGTCGTGACAAAACGCAAAGGCATCATCTTGGCGGGCGGAGCCGGGACCCGGCTCTATCCGGTAACCCAAGTCATGTGCAAGCAGCTGCTGCCGGTCTTCGACAAGCCCATGATTTACTATCCGCTCTCGACGCTGATGCTGGCGGGTATCCGCGATGTGCTGATCATTTCAACGCCGGAGGCCACGCCGGTTTTCCAGCGTCTGCTGGGGGACGGCGCGCAGCTCGGCATGCGGTTCGAGTACAAGGTCCAGGAAGTCCCGAACGGCTTGGCCCAAGCGTTTGTTTTAGGACGCGAATTCATCGGCGACGCGCCGGTCTGCCTGGTGCTGGGCGACAACATCTTTTACGGCGACGGGATGCGGCGGATGCTGGCCGAAGCCGATACCTCAGAGGGGGCTACGGTGTTCGGGTACTACGTGAACGATCCCCAGCGCTACGGCGTGGTGAGCTTTGATCGTGCGGGCCTTGCCGAATCGATCGAGGAGAAGCCCGCTTGCCCTAAATCCAACTATGCCGTCGTGGGACTCTATTTTTACGGCAACGAGGTGGTCAAGATCGCAGCGGAACTGAAGCCTTCCGCGCGCGGCGAATACGAAATCACCGACCTGAATCAACACTACCTCCAACAAGGGTGTCTCAAAGTCAAGTTGATGGGCCGCGGTTTCGCGTGGCTCGATACCGGCACGCACGATTCTCTCGCCGATGCGACGGCCTTCGTCAAGGCGATCCAAGACCGGCAGGGGCTTAAGATCGCCTGCATCGAGGAGATCGCCTGGCGCATGGGTTTCATCGACCGTGACCAGCTCGCACGGTTGGCCGAGAATCTGCGTAAATCGACCTACGGCGAATATGTGGCACGGCTGCTGGCGCAAGACGTCCTCTGAGTTCTTTCGCAAAGCCCGCTAGTAGACTGCGCAACAAGAAAGTTCGGACAGGATTGGCATGATTGCAAGCCCTTGAATTCAATCCTGTAAATCATGTAATCCTTATGCTGATCGGATCGAACACGCTCTTCGTCACCAGGGTGTTGGAAGTCCTAACTCGTCCGTTCTGACTCGTCCTTCGGTTGTGGATTCAACAAAGTTGAATCACACCCCCTTCAGACCGCGTTGTGGCTTGCATCCCACCTTCTCCCTTTGGTATTTTATTCGTCTAACCAGAACCGTTGTTTGAAGGTTTCGGACGAGATCGGTTTCTGAATGCGTAAAATCTTTGTTGTTAACGAGTTACAAAGTGTGCGAAAGGGATGTTTTCGCATACTTTGCGGGGACGGAGTCTGCTCCGGACAGAAGTTTTAACAGGTTCGCTCTTTCGTTCCGGCTCGCAGGAGGGCAAGCCGGGGAGGCGGGGGCGATTTTTAAGGAACAAAACCATGAGTAAGTTGACGACGCGCCATGTTTACACTTCCGAATCGGTTTCGGAAGGGCATCCCGACAAAGTGTGTGACCAGATCTCGGACGCGATTCTGGACGCGTGTATCGCGAATGACCCTGCGGCGCATGTCGCCTGCGAGACTGCGGCCGGAACGAATCTGGTTGTCAACGTCGGCGAGATCACCTGCAAGAATTGGGAGAAGATCAATCCTCAGGCCATCGTGCGCGATGTCGTCAAAGACATCGGGTACGACACGCCCGCAGAGGGCTTCAGTTACGACACCTTCAATTATGTCAGCGCCTTGCACGGCCAGTCGCTCGACATCGCGCAGGGCGTCAACAAGGTTAAGCTCGAAGAGCAGGGGGCCGGCGATCAGGGGATGATGTTCGGTTATGCGTCGAACGCCACGCCGCAGCTCATGCCCGCTCCGATCGTTTATGCCCACAGCCTCTTGCAGTTTTTCACCACCCTGCGCAAGAACGGCGAGATCGCCTATCTGCGCCCGGACTCCAAAGCCCAGGTCAGCGTGTTGCATGAGGGCGGCTGCGCCAAAGAGATTACCGCCGTGGTGATCTCGCATCAGACGCGCGAGGTGCCTATCAAGCGGATCCGCAAGGACCTGGAGGAGGCCGCCCGCTCACTTCTGAATGATACCGGGATGCTGACCAACCGGACGAAGTTTTACATCAACCCGACGGGACGGTTCGTGATCGGCGGGCCTTGCGGCGACTCCGGCCTGACCGGCCGCAAGATCATCGTCGACAGCTACGGCGGCGTGGGTTCTCACGGCGGCGGCGCATTTTCCGGCAAGGACCCCTCTAAGGTCGACCGTTCGGCGGCTTACTATTGCCGCTATGCGGCGAAGAACATCGTGGCCGCGGGCCTGGCGGACAAGTGCGAGATTCAGGTGGCCTACGCGATCGGCGTCGCGAAGCCGCTGAGCATCAACGTCAGCACCTACGGCACCGGCAAAGTATCCGAGTCGGCGATCGAGAAGATCCTCATGGCGAATGAGATCTTCGATTTCCGCCCCGGCATGCTGATCAAGGATCTGGGCCTGACGAAGCCCAAAGGCTGGTCGTACCGCAAGACCTCGAACTACGGCCACTTTGGACGCGAAGGTTTCCCGTGGGAGAAGACCGACCGCGTCTCCGCCCTCCGCTCCGCCGCCGGATTGAAATAATCACACAAAGGCACAAAGGCCACAAAGGATGGATGCTGCGCTTGAAAAAATGGCTTCAGATGTCCTGAACGCGGCCTTTGCGATTCATTCGGATTTTGGCCCCGGGCTTCTCGAACGTGTCTACCACATGCTGCTTGTGAGCAAGCTGAAGCGGATGGGATATTCAGTTGAGCATGAGGTTCCGGTGACCTTTTCGTATGAAGGTGATGTTTTTCAAGATGCGTTCAGAGTGGACGTGCTGGTTGAGAAGCAGCTGGTCGTCGAACTGAAATCTACAGAGACGCTGTCTCCGGTTTTCGGCAAGCAGGTGCTGACCTATTTGCGCCTGATGGACCTGCGGCTGGGCCTGCTGATTAACTTCGGCGCCGCGCATCTCAAGGATGGCATTAAGCGTATTGCCAATTAGCTACATGACCTCCTTTGTGTCCTTTGTGCCTTCGTGTGAGAAAAAGGAATTTATGAACTACAAAGTCAAAGACATTGGCCTCGCCGAGTGGGGCCGCCGCGCGATCGAGATCGCCGAAAAAGAAATGCCCGGACTGATGGCGACCCGCGCCAAGTACGGGCCGCAGAAGCCGCTCAAGGGCGCGCGCGTCATGGGCAGTTTGCACATGACCATCGAAACCGCCGTGTTGATCGAGACGCTCGCCGAACTCGGCGCGGACGTGCGCTGGTGCTCCTGCAATATTTTCTCCACGCAGGATCACGCCGCCGCCGCGATCGCCGCGGCCGGCATTCCCGTCTTCGCCTGGAAGGGCGAGACGCTGGAGGAGTACTGGTGGTGCACCCGGCAGGCGCTCACGTGGCCGGACGGCTCCGGGCCGCAACTGATCGTCGATGACGGCGGCGATGCCACGCTGCTGCTGCACCGCGGCCTCGACGCGGAGAAGGACGCCGCGTTCCTCGATGTTCCGACCGACGTCGAAGAGCTGCAGGTCATCAACGCCCTCATCAAGAAGATGCTCAGGGAAACGCCCGGCTGGTTCGCCCGCGCGGTCAAAGGCTGGAAGGGCGTCTCGGAAGAGACCACCACCGGCGTCCACCGCCTGTATCAGCTTGAGGCCGAGAAGAAACTGCTGGTTCCCGCCATCAACGTCAACGACTCCGTGACCAAGTCCAAGTTCGACAACATCTACGGCTGCCGCGAGTCGCTGGTCGACGGCATCAAGCGCGCGATGGACGTGATGATCGCCGGCAAGGTCGCGTTCGTCTGCGGCTACGGCGATGTCGGCAAGGGCTCCGCCGAGTCGCTCAAAGAGCACAAGGCTCAGGTGTGGGTTTCCGAGGTCGATCCGATCTGCGCGTTGCAGGCCTGCATGGCGGGCTACAAGGTGACGACCGTCGAGGACGCGCTGCCGGTCGCCAACATCTACGTGACCACGACCGGCAACTGCGACATCATCACCGCCGAGCACATGAGCAAGATGCGCGACCAGGCGATCGTCTGCAACATCGGGCACTTCGACAACGAGATCCAGGTGGCCCGCCTCAAGGCGTGGCCGGGCGTCCGGCACGTCAACATCAAGCCGCAGGTCGACAAGTACATCTTCCCGGACGGGCACTGCATCTACCTGCTCGCCGAGGGCCGCCTCGTCAACCTCGGCTGCGCCACGGGCCACCCCAGCTTCGTGATGTCCAACAGCTTCACGAACCAGACCCTCGCCCAGATCAAGCTCTGGAACGAGAAGCTCGCGGTCGGCGTCTACCGTCTGCCCAAAGAGCTCGACGAAGAGGTCGCCCGGCTCCATTTGGAACAGCTCGGCGCGAAGCTCACCGTTCTCAGCCAGGCGCAGGCCGACTACATCGGCGTGCCGGTCAACGGCCCTTACAAGCCCGAGCACTATCGGTACTAACCCGCCCGGGTGTTTCCCCGCGAATCCCCGCGAATGAGAAGCGGTGCTCATTTTTTACGGGCTGCGCCCGTCGCTGATCGCAAAAAAATGAGCCCCGCATCCGCACGGGGCTCAACACCGAAGCCGTTGGCCCGGGTTTTTAGCGATCAGCGTAAAGAAAACACGGGCCAAGTTCTTATTCGCGGAGATTAGCGGGGAAAAGGTTTTCTTAAGGTCTCATGAAACTTCTCCTCACAGGCGGAAAGGGCATGCTGGGGCGTACGCTCCAGCGTCATCTCCGGCACCACGAGCTGTTCGTCGTCGACCTGCCCGAGGTCGACATCACCGACGGCCGCGGCGTGGAACAGGCCGTCAACGCCTTTAGGCCCGAGGTCGTGATCCACGCGGCGGCCATGACGCAGGTGGACGCCTGCGAGAGCGACGCCGACAAGGCCTACCGCATCAACGCGCTCGGCAGCGCTTATGTAGCCCGCGCTGCGGCGCGCTGCGGCGCGCGACTGATCGCGCTCTCCACGGACTACGTGTTCGACGGTTGTCTGAGCCGGCCCTATCACGAATACGACGCGCCCGCGCCCCGCACGGTCTACGGCGCCAGCAAGCTCGCGGGCGAAGAGGCGGTCCGCCGCCACTGCCCCGACCACACGATCCTGCGCATCGCCTGGCTCTATGGCGAAGAGGGCCCGAGCTTCCTCCACACCCTGATGAAACTCGGGGCGCAGGCCGGGGAGCCGCTCAAAGTTGTCGACGACCAGCGCGGCAACCCTACCTCGACCGACGCCGCGGCGGAGCTGATCGCGCGCCTGCTCGAAACACCGGTGCCTGGTGTGGTGCACGGCTCCTGCGAAGGCGAGGCCACCTGGTTCGAATTCGCGCAGGCGATCTTCAAGCGTGCCGGGCTGTCCCGCGGGCTGATGCCCTGCACGACCGCCGAATTTCCGCGCCCCGCGCCGCGCCCCGCCAACTCCCGCCTGGAAAAGCGCGTCCTGCGCCTCGCGGGCCTCCCCCCCATGCCGCACTGGGAAGAAGCGCTGGAGAAGTTCGTTCGTGCATGAGTGCGTTAGTTCATTAGTTAATGAACGTCCCCCTCACCTTCTGCCCTCTGCGGAAAAATCTTTCTCATCTCCACGCACTGCCTCACTGCCGCACTAACGAACTAATGCACTAACGAACTAATGCACTTCTCCCCATGAACTTCTTTATCCGCAACGTTCTTCTTCTTCACCTCTTCGCCTTGGCGTTGGCCTTCAGCTGGATTCACGGCGGCACGCGCCCGGATCTGCTCTTGCCGGTTGTGCCGTGGCTCACCGCGTTTGTGCTGGAGTTCCTGCTGGTCTTTCCGCAGGCCAAGAGTACGGAGACGTTGTCAGAGGCACGCAGCCGCGTGTGGCATTCGCTCGCGCGCGATCCGCTGCTCTACCTCTCTGTGGCGCTGATCCTTCTGCTGGTGATCCCCCTGTTCAACGTGTCGGGATATCCGGAATACAACGCGGCCCTCAAACAGTGGCGCAATCCGGCACCGCCGATGCCGGGGCTGCCCTTCTGCGTCAACCGGTCCGAACACGCCGTGCTGCTGCTCTGGTTCCCGCCGGTCCTGATCGCCGCGCTCGCCGCCAAACACGGGCTGCTGAAAAAGGGCAAGCGCCTTTTGCTGGAGGGGCTCTGCTGGAACGGCGCGGCGCTCGCCGTGTTGGGTTTCGCGCAGCTGGCGGGCGGCGCCAAGAGCGTCTTCTGGGGCACGCAGGAATTCGCCTACTTCTTCTCCACCTTCGGCTATCCCAATTTCGCGGGAGCTTTCTTCACGCTCCTCTTTGCGCTTTCGTCGGGTCTCTGGTTCGGGCGCGTGAGCGCCGACCTGGTCGGGCCGTCGGCGTCTGGCCTCGGGTTTGGCGCCGAGGGCACGCAGCAGGCCAGCGGCCACTGGCTGTTGATTCCCCTGCTTTTGAATCTGGGTGCCGCGATCGCCTCCTTGAGCCGGGCCGCCATCTTGCTGTGCGTGGTGGTATTCGTGGTGTTGAGCCTCTACATGATCATCGGAGTCTGGCAGAGAACGGAGTCCGGAGGACACGTCAAGCTGATCGCCACGGTTATCCTGGCGCTGTTTGTTGGAGGGCTCTCCTTCACGGTGTTTGCGCCGAAGGCGCTGAAAACCGAGATCGTGAGCATCACGCCAGCCTCCGTGGCTGAGCGGGTTTCCGGCCGGGCCCAATATCACGCGCGTGTCGCCAAAGCGATTTTCCGGGACCATCCCGTGTTTGGCGTCGGCGGCTGGGGGTATCCGCATTACCTGACGCAGTACTTGACGCCCGAAGAGCGCAAGAGCATGCAGATCAACGGCGGGGCGAATGTGCACAACGACGCGCTGCAGTTTCTTGCGGAGCAGGGCGCGGTCGGGTTTAGTCTCATGGCGCTCTGCGTCCTGATGTTGGCGGCTCCGCTCGTCTGGCTGTCCTTCAAAATGTGCCGCGCGCTTGCGGCTGCGGGAGACGATGCGACGGCGGCAAAACCCCGCTGGCTGTACCGGTTGCCGCCCGTGTTGATCGCGGTGTTCGTCGGCGCGGCCGCCACGGTCTGCCACTCGCTGGGCGACCTGCCCTTCCGCGACCCCGCGATCGTGTCGGTCTGGATCCTGGCCTTCGTCTGTGTGTCCGGCTTCCTCCCCGCAATCCGAAAGAATTGATTTTTTCCCGCGAATCTCCGCGAATGAGAGGCGGCGCTCATTTTTTCCGGGCTGCGCCCGTCGCTGATCGCTGAAAAATGAGCGTCGCGGTCATCTCGGTGACCTCTTTCAACGTTGAAGCCGTCGGTTCAGATTTTCAGCGATCAGCGTCAAGAAAATCCGAACCGACTCTCCATTCGCGGAGATTCGCGGGAAGACGCTACTACGGGAGTATAATCGCCCGTCGCTGATGGCTAAATAATGAACACCGCGGTCCTCTCAGTAGCCGTAGCAAGGCCATCTCCGATTTCGCTTTCAGCGCTGAAGTCGTTGGTTTGTTTTCCCAGCGATTAGCGCCCGGGGAAAACAAACCAACTCCCATTCGCGGAGATTCGCGGGAAGAAAAAGCATCCATGAATGCTGATCTGATCTATCCTGAAGAAGCCTATGCGGTGATTGGTGCGTGTCTTGAAGTCTACAATGTGATGGGATGCGGCTTTTTAGAGGCGGTTTATCAAAAGTGCTTGGAGCGCGAATTCCTGCTGCGGGACGTTTCCTTCGAGGCCCAAAAGAGGATTGGCCTGACCTATAAAGGGCATCTCATCGATCAAGAATACACGCCGGATTTTCTGTGCTATGAAAAAATCATTCTTGAAATCAAGGCAGAATCGCTTCTGGTGGACAGCAATCGGGCGCAGACGATCAACTATCTGAATGCAACGGGATTCAAGTTGGGTTTGTTGGTCAACTTTGGACATCACAAAACTCTGGAATGGGAACGGTTCGCGTTGACGGAGACAGATAAGAAGTGATTTTCCCGCGAATCAACGCGAATGAGAGGAGGCGCTCATTTTTTCCGGGCTGCGCCCGTCGCTGAGCGCTAAAAAATGAGCGTCGCGATCATCTCGGTGACCTCTTTCAACGCTGAAGCCGTTGGTTTGTTTTCCCAGCGATTAGCGCCCGGGGAAAACAAACCAACTCCCATTCGCGGAGATTCGCGGGAAGACGCTACTACGGGAGTATAATCGCCCGTCGCTGAGCGCAAAAAAAGTGAGCGTCGCGATCATCACGGTGACCTCTTTCAACGCTGAAGCCGTTGGTTTGTTTTCCCAGCGATTAGCGCCCGGGGAAAACAAACCAACTCCCATTCGCGGAGATTCGCGGGAAAACAAGTTTCTTCCATAAGGATTAATCACATGAAAACAATCGCTATCGTAGGCCTCGGTTATGTCGGCCTACCGCTGGCGCTGCAGTTCTGCCGCTCCGGCGCGAAAGTCGTCGGCATCGACATCGACGGCGCCAAAGTCGCGGCGCTCAAAGAGGGCCGCTCCTACATCAAGCACATCACCGCCGAATCCATCCGGGAACAGATGGCTTCGGGCCGCCTCGACGCCACGACCGATTTCGCGGTCGCGTCGTCGGTCGACGCGGTCATCATCTGCGTGCCCACGCCCCTCAACAAGAACCGCGAGCCCGACATCTCCTTCATCGTCGACACCGGCAAAGCGTTGGCCCCGCACCTGCGCAAAGGCGTGCTGGTCTCGCTCGAGTCCTCCACCTATCCCGGCACCACCGACGAAGACCTGCGCGCGGTGTTGGAGGCCGGTTCCGGGCTCAAAGCCGGCGTCGACTTCAACCTTGCCTTCTCGCCCGAGCGCGAGGACCCCGGCAACCCGCAGAGCGTGGTCGCCTCGATCCCCAAAGTCGTCGGCGGCCTCACGCCCGCGTGTTTGGCCAAAGCGCAGGAGATCTACGGCATCGCCATCCACACTCTGGTTCCCGTCTCCTCCTGCCGCACGGCCGAGGCCACCAAACTCATGGAGAACATCTTCCGCTGCGTCAACATCGCGCTGGTGAACGAGCTCAAGGTCGTCTACGGCGCGATGGGCATCGACATCTGGGAAGTGATCAACGCCGCCAAGACCAAGCCCTTCGGCTTCATGCCCTTCTATCCCGGTCCCGGTCTGGGCGGACACTGCATTCCGATCGATCCCTTCTACCTCACCTGGAAAGCGCGCGAGTACGGCGAGGCCACCCGCTTCATCGAGCTGGCGGGCGAGATCAACACCAAGATGCCGGAGTACGTGGTCCATCGCGTCGGCGACGCGCTGAACGCCTTCCGAAAGCCGCTCAGCGGCAGCAAGGTGCTCGTGCTGGGCCTCGCCTACAAGGCCAACGTCGACGATGACCGCGAGTCGCCGAGCTACGTGCTCATGGAACTGCTCAAGCAGCACGGCGCGGAGGTTTCCTACTACGATCCCTTTGTGCCGGTCATCAAAATGACCCGCGAGCATCCGCAGTGGGCCGGCACGCGCTCCATCGAGTGGAGCCGGGAGCGGGTCGCCGCCTTCGACTGCGTGCTGATCGCCACCGCCCACGCCTGCGTGGATTACAAGCAGCTCGCCGACTGGGCCCAGGTCATCGTCGACACCCGCAACGCCATGCCGTTCGCCACGCCCTCGCCCCGCTATGTCAAAGCGTAGGGGAAGTTCATTAGTTCGTTAGTGCGGTAGTTCATTAGTTGATTAGTGAACGAGTTGATTCGAGTATAAGTTGCGTTGGATACAATGACGAACAATGAATTCAAAGGCGAGTTGGAGCAACGCACAAAGCGGTTTTCGGTGGATTTGGTCAACTGGCTTGCGACGTTGCCCAACAACCGCGTCGTTGGATCGATCATCCATCAACTGGCTAAATCAGGGCCTTCGCTGGGTGCGAATTATCGTGAAGCCAACAGGGCGGAGTCACGCCCCGACTTTACGCACAAGATTGGGATCGTTGAGAAAGAGGCGAACGAAACGGCATACTGGTTTGAGGTCCTGTTGGAGTCAAACCTGCTCGCCCAAGAACAAAAGTCCACAGGCATACCCCTGCATGCAGAAGCAGGTGAACTCTTGAAATTGTTCTCAAGCATTTCGCGATCCTCTCGTTCGCACTAACGCCCTCCCGCACTAACGAACTAATGCACTAACGAACTCATGCACTTCTTCGAACTTTTCGTCCCCGGCCGCGTCTGTCTCTTCGGCGAGCACTCCGACTGGGCGGGTGGCCACCGCCGCACCAACTCCGCGCTTGCGCCGGGCGTGGTGATCATCTCCGGCACGAACCAGGGGATGTTCGCCCGCTGTCGCCGCTGCGAGGGCGAGCTGGTCGTGCACTCCACGCTCAACGACGGCTCGGTCACCGAGACCTACCGCGTGCCGATGGAGCTCGGTCGCCTGCAGGCCGAAGCCGCCGCGGGCGGCTTCTTCAGCTATGCGGCCGGCGTGGCCGCCTACATGCTTGACTTCTACGGCGTCGGCGGGCTCGAGATCGACAACTACAAGACCACGCTGCCGGTCAAGAAGGGGCTCAGCTCCTCGGCCGCCTTCTGCGTGCTCGTGGCCCGCGCCTTCAACCAGGCCTACGGGCTCGGGCTCACCACCCGCGCCGAGATCGAGGCCGCCTACCAGGGCGAGATCGCCACCCCCTCGCGCTGCGGCCGCATGGACCAGGGGTGCGCCTACGGCCAGATCCCGGTGATGATGACCTTCGACGGCGACCGCCTGGGCGTGCAGCCGCTGCGGCCCGGCGGCGACTTCCATCTGCTGATCGCCGACCTCTGCGGCAAGAAAGACACGGTCCGCATCTTGGCCGACCTCAACGACGCCTTTCCTTTCGCCAACACCCCGCGCGACCAGGCGGTGCAGCGCTGCCTCGGCGCCGAAAACCAGCGCCTCGTGGCCGCCGCGCGCGCCGCGATCGAGTCCGGCGACGCCGCGTCGCTGGGCGCCCTCATGACCGAGGCGCAGGCGGTTTTCGACGAGAGCCTCATGCCGGTCTGCGAAGAGCTCAAGAGCCCGCGCCTGCACCAGGTGCTGGCCGATCCCGAGATCCGCGCCTGGACCTTCGGCGGCAAAGGGGTGGGGTCGCAGGGCGACGGCTGCGTGCAGTTCATCTGCAAGTCCCGCCGTGACCGTAACGCGCTGGCCGGGTATCTCGGCCGGCAATACGGCATGCCCTGCTTCGAGCTCGACATCGCGCGTCCGGCCTCCATCCGCAAGGCGGTGATCCCCGTGGCCGGACTCGGCACGCGCATGTTCCCGTACACCAAGGCGGTGCCCAAGACCTTCCTGCCGGTGGTCACGCCCGACGGCGTCGCCAAGCCCGTGATCCAGGTGATCGTCGAAGAGGCGCTCTCCGCCGGGGTGGACGAGGTCGCGCTGATCATCCAGCCCGAGGACGAGCCGCGCTTCCGCGCCTACTTCCAGACGGAGGTGCGGGCCGAGACGCTGGCCAAGCTGCCGGCCGCCTTGGCCGAGGAGGCGCGCAAGCTGGTGGCGATCGGCAAGCGGCTGACCTTCATTCCGCAGCACGAGGCCAAGGGCTTTGGGCACGCGGTGCTGCTGGCCGAGCGGTGGGTAGGGGGCGAGTCCTTCCTGCTGATGCTCGGCGACCAGATCTTCCGTTCGGCCGAGGCACGCAGCCTGGCGCGTCAGGTGGTGGACCTCTTCCAGACCTTTGGGGACAGCCAGAGCGTGGTCGGCATCTATGAGGAATCGCTGGAGCGCGTCAAGCACTACGGCACGGTGGCGGGAGAGTGGGTGGCGGAGGACACGCTGCAGCTCGCCCGCGTCTGCGAGAAACCCACCGAAGACGAGGCTCAGACCTATCTGACGGTCGAGCGCCACGGCAAGAAAACCTTCTTCTGCGTCAACGGCATCTACGCGCTGCGCCCCGGCCTGTTCGGCATCCTGCGCCAGCAGGCCGCGGCCCTCGACGGCGCGGAGCTCCAGCTCACCCCCGCGCTCGAAGCCCTGCGCCAGGACGAGGGACTGAAAGGCCTGCTCGTCAACGGCTCCCACTTCGACACGGGCATCCCCTCGATCTTCGCCGAGACGATGGGGAAGTTTGGGGGGGAAGTTCATTAGTTCGTTAGTTCATTAGTGCGATAGTTCATGAGTGCCCACTGCTTCTCCCCGCTTAACCTGCTTCTCCCGCTTAACCCGCTTAACTCGCTTATCACCGCTTACCGCGCTTCTCCGCTTAACCCGCTTCTCCCCGCTTCTCCCGCTTCTCCCGCTTCTCCCGCTTCTCCGCTTAACCCGCTTCTCCCGCTTAACTCGCTTAACCCGCTTAACTCGCTTCTCACCGCTTACCGCGCTTCCCCCGCTTAACCTGCTTCTTACCGCTTACGGCTTACCGATTACGATTCACAACCCCTTGAACCTGCGGCGCCAGCCGCGATTGAACCCTTGAACCTTTGAACCAGCCCGCTATGCGGGCGATTGAACCCTTGAACCTTTGAACCAGCCCGCTATGCGGGCGCTTGAACCCTTGAACGAGGCCGTAAGGCCGATTGAACCAGCACCGAAGGTGCGATTGAACCCTTGAACCTTGAACCTTGACCCCTTCTCTTCTCCCTTAACTTCAGAACTCCCGCACGAACGAACGTCTCCTCTTTTTCCCCATGAACGCCGATATTTTCCAGACTGTCGAGACGGCACTGGCCGGTGAACCTGGCATTAAGGTCGCGCTCGTCTACGGCTCTGCCGCGGCGGGGAAAATGCGTCCCGGCAGCGATGTCGACGTGGCGGTCCTTTTCGACCGGCCGCTCGACATGGAGGCCCGCCTCGCCCTGTGGGGCAAGCTGACCGACGCGTTGCACCGGGAGGTCGACCTCGTTGATTTGTATGACCTCGGCGGAGAGATCCTGCACCAGATTCTGACCAAAGGCCGTGTCATCATCAAGAACGACACACAGGCCTATTACCTTCTCCTTCAGCGCATGGTATACAACGAGGAGGACTTTATGCCGCAGGTGCGTCGGGCACTCCGAACACGTATTGAGAGGTTTGCCAATGGATAATGTGATTGTCAGAAAGCTGGACACGGTCAGCCGTTGTTTGGTCCGCGTTCTGGAAAACACGCCGCCTTCGCTGGAGATTTTGCTGGAAGATTACACGCGGCAGGATGTGATCGTTCTAAACCTTGAACGCGCCGTGCAAGCGTGCGTGGATGTGGGCGTGCACATTTTCAGCGACAGGAATGAGCCAGTTCCGGATTCTATGGGTGAGGTGTTTCTTCGGCTGGCGCAGATAGGCATCCTTGATGAGACGACGGCGCGAGCCCTCAAGGGCGCGGTCGGATTCAGAAATGTCGCCGTTCACGCTTACGAAGAGATCGACTATGCCATCGTTTTCAGCATCTGCACCAAGCATCTGGACGATTTCCGCGCCTTCGCCCGTCAGATCCTGTCGGCGCTGGACAGGAGCCAGCAGAAGAGTGAATGACGAATTAAGTAAAAGGTAATAGGTAAACCCGCCGCTCCCCTGCTTTAGAACTTTCGAACTCCCGCACTAACGAACTTCTTCCGAACCCTTGAACGAGGCCGTAAGGCCGATTGAACCAGCGCCGCAGGCGCGATTGAACCCGTGAACCTTTGCCCCCTTGCCCCCGCTGAAGCCGTTGGTTCAGATTTTTAGCGATCAGCGTATAAAAAATCTGAGCCAACTCTCCATTCGCGGAGATTCGCGGGAAAACCTCTCCTCTCTCTCAGCCTGCTCGATACCGTCATCTCCGCGCTCTAGGCCGAGACGATGGAAAAGTTCGGTGGGGAAGTTCATTAGTGCGAAAGTGCATTAGTATCCACTCCCTATCGCGCTTCTCCCGCTTAACTTGCCTCTCACTGTTTACGGCTTACCGTTTACGATTCACAACCCTTGAACGAGGCCTTAAGGCCGATTGAACCAGCGCCGCAGGCGCGTTTGAACCCTTTTGAACCTTTAAACCCTTGAACTGCTCATGAAAAAAGCACTTTCCGTTCTCAATCAGTTGGAGAAAAGCAGAATCATTGAGCGCTATGCGATTGGCGGCGCAATGGCCGCCACTTTCTACGTGGAACCGTTTACAACGTTTGATCTTGATGTGTTTGTCATTGTGCCGCAAACGCCATCGGCGATGTTTTTTTCTCTTTCGTCTGTGTATGAAGCGCTTCATGCGATGGGGTATTCGGATGAAAAGGAGTGTGTCCTGATAGAAGGGATTCCTGTTCAGTTTCTGCCAGCCTACAACCCGTTACTTGAAGAGGCCTTGGCCCAGGCGCAAGATCTGCTTTACGAGGACGTTCCGACACGGGTCTTGTTATCCGAACACTTGGCTGCGGTCGCCGTGCAGACCGGACGCGCGAAAGATAGAATGCGCGTCCAGATGTTTTTGGATGCGGGTGTGTTGGACCTGGCGAAACTGAACGGTATTCTTTTGAAGTACGGATTGGAGGAGAAATGGAAGCAATGGACAGGCAGTTTTCAGTGAAGGAGGCGGGGACAGCATATGCGAAAGAAGGCCACAGGAAGGCCCTTCGGACGCTTTCATATCCGGAAAAGGTGAAGGTTGTCGTTGAACTCCAGCGTATCGCGGCACCCGTTTTGCGGGCGCGCGGGCGTGCTGTTAAAGTTTGGGATCTCGCTTGACCGTCCCCGACTTCCTTTCCGACAATTTGTTTGGCAGGCTTGTCACCCCTTGCCCCCTTCTCCTCTCCCAACTTTAGAACTCCCGCACTCCCCAACTAATGCACTAAGGCAATAACGAACTAACGAACTTCTTCCGTACCCTTGAACCAGCGCGCCAGCGCGCTTGAACCTTCTTGAACCCTTGAACCAGCCCGCTATGCGGGCGCTTGAACCCTTGAACGAGGCCGTAAGGCCGATTGAACCAGCCCGCTATGCGGGCGCTTGAACCCTTGAACTTTCCCATTCCCGCAATAAGGCAATAAGGCATTAACGCACTCCCTCAAGTCTCCTTCTCACCGCTTACCGCTTACGGCTTACCGTTTACGATTCACAACCCTTGTCCCCGTTGAAGCCGTTGGTTCAGATTTTTAGCGATCAGCGTATAAAAAATCTGAGCCAACTCTCCATTCGCGGAGATTCGCGGGAAAACATCTCCGCTCTCCCCTCCAGCTCGTCAGCGGCACCCACTTCGACACCGGCATTCTCTCGCTCTATGCCGAGACGATGGAAAAGTTCAGTGGGGAAGTTCATTAGTGCATTAGTTCGTTAGTGCGATAGTGCATTAGTATCCACTGCCTCTCACCGCTTACGGCTTACTGTTTACGATTCACAACCCTTGAACGAGGCCGTAAGGCCGATTGAACCAGCACCGAAGGTGCGATTGAACCTTTGAACCCTTTGAGCCAATATCTCGAAAAGTTCCCGGTCATCCGTGACCGCGTTCTGCCGCTGATCGCGTCGCCGACGCGGCGACGGTTGGCCAGCGGCGCGTTCTGGGGTGGGATCGCGGCTGTGGGTACGCGAGTCATTGCGGTCGGAAGTACCTTTGTTCTGGCGCGCATTCTTGGGCAACAAGGTTTTGGTGAATATGGCATCATCAACAGCACGGCGGGGATGATCGGCAGCATGGCGGGGCTGGGGATTGGCCAGACCGTCACCAAATATGTCGCCGAGTTGAAACTGTCCGATCCGCAGCGCGCGGGCCGGATCTTGGCGCTCTCGTCTCTCGCCACGTGGTTGAGCGCCGGGAGTTATGCCGCCGCGTTCGTCGCGCTCGCGCCTTGGCTTGCGGCCAAGACGTTGGCGGCGCCCCATCTTGCTTTCCTCTTGCAGATCAGTGCGATCACAGTTGCTATGGGCGTGTTGAACAGTGTTCAGAGTTGTTCGCTCAGCGGGTGCGAGGCATTCAAGGCCAACTCTTATATCAATTTGTTTGTTGGAATACTCCAATCAGGCATGGTTGTCTTGGGCGCATGGAAGTGGGGGTTGAAAGGGGCGGTAATCGCAATGGCGTTTGGAATGCTTGTGTCAGTCGTTCTGACGCGCCTAGTGGTGAAAAAAGTGTGGGCCCAATTCGATTTATTTTGTCGCTGGCGTTCCATGTGGCAGGAGTGGCGAATACTCGTACAATATAGTTTGCCGACTTTTCTTATCGTTATGTTTCTTGTGCCTGTGAACTGGGCCACCAACGCATTTCTCGCAAATCAAACGAATGGGTATGCCGAATTAGGTGTATTCAATGCTGCACTGCAATGGCAGGGTTCGATACAGTTCCTGGCGGGGGTTATTTGTACCGCGATGATTCCGGTAATGTCAGAAAAGTGTGGCGAAGGAGATCTACGGTCCAGTTTGAACATAATGAGGCGGATGATGAAAGGGCTGTCATGTGTTGCAGTGCCACTTGCAATGGCATTATGTTTTTTTAGTCCGCTGATAATGCGCGGCTATGGTCCTTCCTTTGGTGACGGGACTTGGGTGATGGTGATTTTAGTTGTAACAGGGGCCATATCAGCCATCATGACGCCAATTGCAAATTATGTGATGGCTGCCGGAATGATCTGGATTTCACTTGTGTTCAATATCGGCATGATGGTGACAACGCTTTTAGGAGGTTGGTATTTAGTGCGATGGGGGGCTGAAGGACTGGCCGCATCAAAGTTAATTGCTGTTCTTGTCCATCTTCTGTCTCTGTACTTTTTTGTTGATGTTATTGGCGCCAAAGCAAATATGGATGCAAAACACCATGAATGAACGACTGAGCAAAGAAGAAGCCCAGGTGGTGTCACCGTTAACAGGTGAAGAGGCAAGGGTGCTTAAAAAGATAGATGTAGACACTATTGTCAAGGAATGGAAAAAATGCTTCAACTATGATGTTGGCAGTTTGTTTACTGGTCGAAAAGAACTTTTGCTCTGTGAGTGTTTGACCACAGCTTACAAGTTTTATTATCCGGCGGTTGAAGGAGATTCAAGACTGTACGAACATCTTCAACGGTATCCTTGGTATTATATGCCTTGGAAATGGGAGCACGATGTAGCGCTTGGTTACATTGAAGACGGAATGAAAGTTTTAGAAATCGGTTGCGGCCGGGGGGGGTTTTTGTCTGGCATATTGGACAGAAGGAAAGTAGATGCCACGGGACTTGAGTTGAATGTCGCTGCCGCTCAGGCATGCGGCGAAAAAGGGTTAGATGCTGTTGTTGAAGATGTGAAAGCTCATGCATTATCTCATGCGGGCGAATATGATGTGGTGTGTGCGTTTCAAGTTCTAGAGCATATATTTGAAGTTAGGCTGTTTCTAGATGATGTGATCAAATGTCTGAAACCGGGGGGAGTCCTGTTGATTAGTGTCCCGAATGACGAGTCCATTTTCGGTGATTTATTTAGTGTGCTAAATGCTCCTCCTCATCATGTCGGTCTTTGGAATAAAACCGCATTGCGTGCGCTTGAAGCGCTTTGGGCCGTGGAGTTAAAGACAATCGAATATGAACCATTGCAACGTTATCACGCCGGTGGTGTGGCGGGGTTGGTTGAGCAGAAACTGACAAAAGGACGCCGTATAATGAAGATGGCTTACCGTCTGTCGGGGTACCATCGAATTATTAACAAGGCAGTAGAATGTTTGTCAAAATGGTTGACGGGACATTCGGTTGTCGCAATTTATACTCTTAAAGAACGCTAGATTCGAAAGGCAAGGAATATTGGTGGGTACGATAAGAAAACGGATCTTCGTTACCGGTGGCAGTGGTTTCATCGGGGCTGTGACTACCCGATTGCTTCTTGATAGGGGATATGATGTAACCGTGTTTGACAATCTGGAGCGGGGCCATCGCAAGTCGGTCGATTCGCGCGCCCATCTGATTCAAGGCGACTTGCGCAATACATCAGAGATAGGGAATGCTTTGAAAGAGACCTTGCCGGATGTCGTCATGCATTTCGCCGCATATGCGTTGGTCGGCGAATCGATGTCGGATCCAATGATGTATTATCGCAACAACGTCTGCGGTGGGGTCAACTTGCTGGATGCCATGTTGGCGGTTGGATGCAAGCGAATAATCTTTTCGTCTACGTGTGCGACTTACGGTGTTCCCATGAAGTTGCCGATTGAGGAAGCGACGCCTCAGAATCCGACCAATCCGTACGGCCACTCGAAACTCATTTTTGAACAGGTTCTCAGTTGGCATCGAGAGCTCAAAGGCGTTCAGCCGACCTTCCTGAGGTATTTCAACGCGTGCGGTGCTGATGGGGATCTGGGTGAGGACCATGATCCCGAAACGCACCTGATTCCCACTGTGCTTAAAGTGGCGTTGGGACAGAAACCGCATATTGAAGTGTTCGGAGCCGATTATCCGACGCCGGACGGGACTTGCATAAGGGATTATGTCCATGTCTCGGATTTGGCCAATGCACACGTTCTGGCGCTTGAGAAAGAAGCTCAAGGCGCTTTTAATCTGGCCACCGGAGTCGGCGTCTCGGTAAAAGAGGTGGTCGAAACCTGCCGCCAAGTGACTGGGCATCCGATACCGGTACGTGCCTTTCCGAGAAGAGCCGGCGATCCTCCAATCCTGCTTGCATCTGGGAAAAAGGCAAGACAGGTGCTCGAGTGGGTGCCGCATCGTTCTGAGATTGGACAGGTCGTTCAGGATGCTTGGTCATTTATGCGGAACAGAGCTAGGGCTCACACATAGCCTAAGGGTAATTCGTGAAAAAACTAAACTTCGGTTGTGGTAGTCGCATCGCAAACGGATGGGTTAATATCGATTTTTATTCGGCAGATAGACGAGTAGAACGAGTCAACCTTTTAAAAGGGTTTCCCTATCCCGACAACAGTTTTGATGTGGTTTATAGCAGTCATGTGGTGGAGCATTTTACGCTGGATCAGGCGTCATTTATCCTTCAAGAGGCTTGGCGAATACTTAAACCCGGCGGGATTGTTCGGATTGTTGTTCCCGATCTGGCTGAAACGTGTAAGGAGTATTTGCGAATTCTCGCCTTACCGGATAACGATCCCGAGAAAGGCAGAAAATATGATTGGAGCTTACTCGAACTGTTGGATCAACTGGTACGGGCTCAGGCTGGCGGACGAATGGGGCCTTATCTTCAAGCTGTGATGGATGGCCCAGACAAAGAATTCGCCGAATACGTCCGCTCTCGTGTGCAAAATACGCCGTTGGGAGTCGTGGTTAAGCATGAGCGATGTTTTGAGAAGCTAAAAAGGCTGTCAGTACATAAGGTAGTATCGAAGATAACCACGCTGTACTTATCATGTGTAAAAAGGCTGGTTCCCAGGGATTTGCGGTCGATGGTCTTTGTTGAAACCGGGATCGGGGAGCGTCACCGGTGGATGTATGATGAGTACGGTTTGCGGGTGCTTTTTAAACAGGTGGGTTTTGGGGAGTCACGCTCATTGTCGTTCAACGAAACAAAAATCCAAGGTTTCAATGATGACTGTTTGGACTGTACCCCAGATGGCGTGAGTTATAAAAATAATTCTATCTATCTTGAGGCTGTGAAATAACAAGGATACTGAAGGGCGTCATATGCCGCAGACTGAAAATAGAGCTTTAAAAGTTCTTCATGTGTGTGAATCCGATATCGGAGGCGGGGCGGCCCGTTCTGCCTTTCGTATTCACCGTGCGCTAGTAGCATCAGGTGTGGATTCTCGTATGGCCGTGATGCGTAAAATGTCAGACGATTGGCGTGTTTTCGGACCGTCCACCTCCAGTCTGCGAAGCCTCGCCAAAGTATGGGCAAATATAGCGAATGGCGCTGCGGTTGTAATCAACGGCAAGCGCAACGTTGCGGTTAATAACGCCTCGTTTCCGGGTTTTTTGCGTTTCATGCACGTTCCCTTTGTTCCTGATATTTTGCATCTGCATTACGTGATGGGTGGGATGATCAGAATCGAAGACTTGAAATCTTTTCATCAACCGATCGTTTGGACCCTGCATGACGAGTGGCCATTAACAGGCGGTTGTTCCTATGACGGCGGTTGCGATCATTATCGAGATGGCTGCGGAAGATGTCCGCTGATCCAATCAAACCGAATTCATGATATAACCCGAAAGACGTACGACAGAAAGAAACGTGCCTGGAGGGATCTTCGCCTTGAATTGGTTGCGCCGTGCCACTGGATGAAGAACAAAATTGAGGAGAGCCCGGTATTTTCAGGGCATCGTACCCACCTGATTCCCTATGCGATCGATCTGTCGGCCTTCAAACCCTATCCCAAGACGATGGCGAGGGAGATGCTGGGGCTAGACCCTCATAAACAATATGTGTTGTTTGGGGCGTTAGGTGTCGGCGAATGGGAGAAGCCTGGACGCAAGGGGGGGGATCTTTTGCTTCAGGCGCTCCAAAACATGCCTGCCGATTCTAAGAATACCGTGGAATTGCTTGTTTTTGGGGCCGCGGAGCCGGAACACAAAATGAATTTTGGGTTCCCTGTGCGTTATTGTGGCAAATTTTCAGATGACATGACGTTGGCCTTACACTACTCGGCAGCGGATCTGTTTGTTGCTCCGTCCCGAGAGGATAATTTGCCCAATACCGTCATTGAAGCCTTGGCTTGTGACACGCCTGTTGTCGCATTCAATATAGGAGGCATGCCTGATATGATTTCCCACAAAAGAACCGGTTGGTTGTCCTCTCCATGTGATGTCCATGACTTAGCGGCCGGTATTTCATGGATACTCAATGAGGGTGGGAGTCTTCATGGGCGCATGCGGGATTTTGCCGTAGAACGGTTTATGCCAGCAGCAATTGCGCAGGCCTATCGGGATGTGTATGACGGCCAACTTGAAGAGTCGCATTGATCTGAATTTTCAGTGGAGAGGTTCCGGTGTCTATGTTTGTGGCAGATATCCAGAGTAAGTGGATTCTTGTTTTTGCTCTCCTTTGTGGGCTGGGATCATCGTTGTTCGTTCCAACTCCTTTTGGGCGTGTGGCTATGTTTGATCTGGTGTCATACGTCTTGGGCCCGATTCTTTTTGTCATGAGTTATCGTCGGTATTCGCGTGCTGAAAGACGATTACTGATGCTGGCTTTTCTGTGGTTCTTGGGGACGTGTTACTCGAATTGGTGGCGCGAAGAGCCGTTCGAGGTGGCGCTAAAAGGGAATGCGATTGTTTTTAATGTGTTTTGCATGTTGATAGTCGGGATCGCTTTGATCCGCCGGTCTACTCACTCGTTTCTCTGGTTTACAGTAGGATATGGCGTTGGCAGTGTCATGTCTCTCTATGTTTTTCAAAATGGCGCGTACCTTGGGTTTGCTGAGTCGGCGGGGTATTCAGGCAGTGGCGGTATGCAAGAATTTCTGGTTGAAAAACAAATCTATCCTTTGTATGCACAAGCGGCGCTGCTCAGTATATTATTTCCTCTTCGCGCATTCGGACTAATCCCGTGGACTTTTGTTTCAATAGGGTGTTTTGTCACGGCATTTTTTCTTCTCTTCGAGGGAGGTTCTCGGTCTGGATTCGGCATTTATTTTTTAACCGCGTTGGTAGTTATCAGCTTTGCCTATTTAAAACCCTTTGTTCGCACTGTTTCGAAAAACGTAATCTTTTTCTCTCTCTGTGCGCTAATCGTGTCAGTTGCAGTGTTCAAGACCTACTCTCATTTGGCAAAGAAAGGCTCGCTGGGAGAGAGCGAGTATCAAAAATATGTTGTGGAAATTGAGGACTCGGATTCTGGGGCTCTCGGAAGTCGCGACGACTTGATTCGTGCCTGGCCGTTTCTGAAAAGCCACCCGTTTGTCGGTGCCGGGTCTTCCGCGATCGATCGGTGGGGGTATATTGTTGACGCTGATGACTTTCGCATTCCTGGGCATTCGGCCTTGGTGGGGGCGTGGACGCAAAATGGCGTCTTGGGGCTGATCTTTTGGGTATATGCGATCTTTATTATTCTTGATTTTATACGGAAGAAGATGATCTGGTTCGGAGATTGGTTTCCCTTCTTGGCTTTCGTTATGCTCTCCATGGTGTGGAATATATTGTTTTCCCCTTTCGGGATTTTTAGGGGGATAGCATGTGTTGTGTTGTCGTTATGTGCGTCGTCTCTTCCGGTGGTTATTGCGAATCGAAAGATCCTGTAAGCGTGAGCGAAGACAATCAGAGTCTTTCTGTTACCATGAGATTAGCATGTTGTTGCACGACAATTGGCAGCTTGTTGAGGTACTCAAATACAATATGAAGACAGTTGAGGAAACTAGAACCACAAAAACTTCACGGCCATGGTCAAGAGTAAAAATACCAGAGTCAAAGAGACCGGGAGGTTGTTGTTTCATGGAAATTATTTTATGAAGATGTTTAATTTCTGGCGAGGCATTGATTCATTACATCGACAAGGCATGCCCGTAACTATTGGTTTTTTCAAGATGCCAAGCGAAAATGATGGCAGCGGAGAGGCACATGAATAAGCCTACCATTAGTATAGTAATGCCCTCTTATAATCAGGGAAAATATATTGAGGCGGCCATCTGTTCTTTTTTGGATCAGGACTACTCAGAAAAAGAATTGATTATCATCGACGGAGGGAGCACGGACACTGCGATTGACGTGATTCGAAAATACGGCAACCGAATTAAATATTGGGTTAGTGAAAAAGATAGGGGGCAGAGTCACGCGATCAACAAAGGAATTGCAATAGCTGGAGGGGATCTTGTCGCATGGCTTAATTCGGATGATCTCCTGTTGCCGGGGGCGCTATCACGTGCCGCCCGGAAATGGCAAGCACTGCACATAAAGGAAACGGCTTGGATTGTAGGTGGTTGCGTCTGGCTAAACCCAGATGAGAATATCATATTGTGCTCAAGAGCCCGTAAATTTTCGCGGCTCAAAGCCCACTACAATGTGGTTCCGGTATGGGGCCCAAGTTCATTTTTTGCGAGACAGTTGGTAAATGATGTCGGGGGCATAGACGAGCGCTTTCACTATATGATGGACACTGAACTATGGTTGCGTTTTGCAAAAGAGAAGAGGCTTCGGTACAGCCTCGTCGATGGTTATTGTTGGGGCCTTCGATTGCACCCTGAAGCGAAGATGAGTGGGCACAATTTTAAAGACAGCCCCATGGCTGACAAGTCTCATCCTGTGTGGCGTAAGCGCCTTGCAGAGGAAGCTTTGATGGTCGACCGTTACGGACCAACATGCCTACCTGCTTGGGAGAGGGGGTGTGCTTTGTTCTCTAAATATTTCTGGCGCAGTCGGCTAGATACATGGCGTTACAAAGGACGCCACGTGTCGAAGTTATTTAAAGGCTGATAGTTCACACTTGTCCTGCAGTTTGGGGGTTGCCCTGATGTGTTCAAAGAAGCGAATTGCCGTTTGGTGGATATTCCCGTGTAAGGCGATTTCGGGCGTATTCAGAGAACTCGCCAACATGGGGTTCGCTGTTGATGTCATTTTCTTGCATTCAATATCTGTAGAGCGGGTCAAGCTTGGTTGGACGATGCCCGATTTTGGACAAGCAAATGTTAAGTTCATGCCAGACACCGAGCCAGAACGGTACGAGTTCTTGAAGCAGTTCCCAGTTTCTGATTACGACATCCAACTGGTGAATGGTTTTTATATTAATCCTGAGATAGCAACTATCATAAAAAGGTCAAAGCAGTCCAGCACTCCAGTCGGTGTTCTTTCTGAAGCGCCATTCAATGGTTTCTTTGGAGTCCGGAGATGGCTAAAATATATGTATCTTTTATTTGTGGTCCCTCTGCTTGCTCAAAAAGCAGCGTCTCATGCGAGCATGATTTGTTGCTTGTCCGGTTCTTCAGCTTCCACACTTGGATGGTTAGGTTGGTTCGGTTTTCGTGAGGATAGGATATATCCATTTGGATATTTCTCCGAAGAACCTAGCGAGAAACGACTGCTTGCCGATCAGATCGGTACACCTCCTTTGCTGGTATGTACGGGTTATCTGACGCGAAACAAGGGGCACATGATATTGTTGCGTGCACTAAAAAGGCTGCAGGAGAATAAAATTGATTTCAAATGCATCATTACTGGGTATGGCCCGGAAAAAGAGCGGCTTCAAGCTTTCATAGGCGAGCATAAGATGGGGAATGTAGTTCAGTTAATCGGTGTCGTTAGCGCGGATGAGTTGAACAGGATACAGGCGCAGGCGGATATCTTTGTGGCGCCAGGATATGAGGAACCTTGGGCGATTAGAATAAATGAGGCTCTCCAATCTGGAAGCCCTGTTGTGTTGAGTGATCGCATCGGTGCGGCAGAATTGATTCGTGCAAGTGGCGGTGGCGCAACATTCCGGTCGGGGGACGACCATGACCTTGCAAATACACTTGCGGATTTGTTGTGCCATTCGGAAAAAATAATTGCTCTAAAAAAACGAGTGTTGGCATATCGTGAGCGAATTCATCCGCGTGAGGCTGCTCGGTATTTGGAGGCAATCATATTTCATGTAACGGCCGGGGCAGAAAGACCTGCCTCTCCTATCTGGCTTAAGCCGGTTGATATAAGCGAAAGCGAATGATCATACTGGGGTTTGTGATTTATATTTCATCCCCATTGTAATGTGAGAGCTTGCAACGGTTCTGTTTTGATGAATGTATTGCATGTTATTAGTAGTCTTCAAGAAGCGGCCGGAACCACCGTCTTTTGCGTTGAAATTTGCAAGCATCTAAGAGCTCTTGGCGTTGAGGTCACAATCGCGACTCCGCCATCATGTGGCGATGGTGTGATGTTGCCGAGTTCAGATGTCTCAGTAATACGGACTAATGACTTATCGACGTTGTCACCGCGACCGGATCTGATTCATATTCACGCTCTTTGGAATAATTTGCCGCATCAGGCTTGTATGTACGCCAGAAAACATGCAATACCATTTATCATATCACCCCACGGCATGCTGACTCAGTGGGCTCTTAATCATTCAAAATGGAAAAAACGACTTGCCTTGGCCCTTTACCAAATGCGGGATCTCAGAAATGCCGCAATGCTGCATGCTACAGCTGATAGTGAAGTTGATGACATAAGACGCCTAGGGCTGAAGCAACCCGTGTTCGTGGCTCCATTAGGAGTATCCGTATCGCCAGAACCCTCCATAATCAAACACAACAAGAAAAAGGTTGCATTGTTTGTCAGCAGGGTGCATCCGAAGAAAGGGCTCATTAACTTAGTGGACGCTTGGGCTTTGCTGAAGAAACAAGAGTCGAGCATATGTAATTGGCGTTGCGTCATCGCTGGGCCGGATCAGAATGGTCATGCCGCAGAGGTTATGGGCCGGGCTAAAGAGTGTGGTGTCGAGAATGACTTTGAGATTCTTGGGCCAGTCTTTGGAGCGCAGAAAAGCAAACTGTATTTAACTGCAGATGTCTTCGTTTTGCCGACCTATTCTGAAAATTTTGGGGTTGTTGTGATCGAGGCACTTGCTCATGGATGCCCCGTCATTACAACAAAAGGGACACCGTGGGCAGAGTTGCTGGGGTATCAGGAGAGGGTAAACAGTAAACCGTTAATCGTAAACAGTGAACCATGCCGTGAATTGGCCGACAATCAACTGCTTACTGTTTACGGTTCACAGCTTACAGACTTCACGGCCAACGACCGTTGCGGCTGGTGGATAGATATAGGCGTAAACCCTTTGGCTGCGGCTCTGCTTGAGGCGATGAGTCTCACGGATCAAGAGCGTTTTACTCTGGGGTTAAATGGACGAAGAATGGTTGAGGCGAAGTATACTTGGTTGTCTGTTGCGAAAAAGACAAAAAGCGCATATGAAAAGGCCCTGATAAAGTGTTGAGTCAGGCGTTGTTCACTGGTATGAACGGGTCGGAAGTAGGACATCCACACTGGATATCGGTAAGAACTCCAAACGCGGAAATAGAGGACAAATGAGTTGGCAAACAAATCGATTAGCGAACATGGTGCGGTCCTGTGCAAGGACGTTAGGTATAAATCGTTTCCTTCACGATATAATGTATTCTAAACAGTACGAAGATTTGTTTGCACAAGCTCTTCTAGGGGGGATAAAACATGGGGATTGTGTTTGGGACGTTGGAGGGAATGTCGGGTATTATAGTAAAAAGTTCGCTGCTTGCGTACTAAGTACGGGAAGTGTTGTCGCTTTTGAACCCAGTCCAGTGAATCTAGTCATACTCAGAGATGCGGTTAAAGATATTCCGCAGGTGATTGTCGAGCCAATTGCTCTAGGATCATTCAAAGGAATCATAAGATTTCAACAAGGGGTGGATGTGGAAGGCTCGACCAGCAAATGTTTGGAAGCGGGAGATACTTCAGACCCAAATAATGTCTTTAAGGTTCAAATAATGCGGGGAGATGAATTAGTCCGTATGGGGAAAATACCCGTCCCAAATGTTGTCAAGATAGACACAGAAGGTTATGAACTTGATGTGTTGCAAGGATGTGAAGGTTTTCTCAAGAACCCGGCTTTACGAATATTCGGAATTGAAGTCCATTTCGGGGTACTCAATGAAAGAGGACAGGCCGATGCCCCAAGAGGCATGGAGTCTATGTTGTCAAACGCAGGGTTTAAAGTCACGTGGACAGATGCGTCCCATTTGATCGCAACCCGTCTAGGTGATCAAGACTAAAACTACTGGATGACGGTGCTGTATGTACTCCATGCAACAAGCCGTTAAGTTGACTTAAGTAGTAAGAATTGTTTGCATGAAAATACTGATTTGTGGACAAAAGTCATTCGCCGCAACGGGTCTATTGGAGATCCTTTGCAACTATGGTCATGAAGTCGATTGTTTCTCCCGTGGGGATCTGTCACGGAACGGACCTTCAGTATCTGGCGATGTTCTGTCACTGAGTGACAACCCTTTACTGGGGGTGCATTATGATGTTGTCATCAATTTCATCCTGCTTAAGAATCAAGGTGTCGAAGCGAATTTGGCGTACATCAAAGAGTTGGTTTGCTTCTGTAAACAGCGGTATGTTCAGACACTGATCCAAATCTCCTCAATCAGTGTCTACCCGAATGACGAGTCGTATGTGGATGAGACGACGCCGATCGAGAAACGAACAGGCGCTAAAGGACCATACGCATCAGTTAAGGTGTCCGTTGATCAATACTTGGCGGGGCTTCATGACAAAACTTTCAAGGTCGCATTTATCAGGCCAGGGTTCATTGTTACCGAAGGTCAGGTGAATTCCTTGTCGGGAATCATCTTCAGGCTGCTGCCCGGGGTCGGCATTCTTTTGGGCAGTAAGCGGACGCCTTTACCTCTGCTTGAGAGAAGCATGTTTCATTGCGCGTTAGCAAAGGTGATCCAACAGAACGATCTTACGGATGTCTATCTTATGTTCTCGAATAAGGGGGCGACGAAGTATGAGCTTGCAAGGCGTCTATTCAAGGGACCGATTGTCGTTGTTCCCTCTTGGATCGTACAGACGGCGGCTGGCGTTGCGCGCTGTTGCCGGATAATCACAAACCAACAGTATCATCAACTTGTCGGACTGTATAAGACGACGCGATTCGATTCTCGGTTGACTGAAGCCAAGTTGAAAGTGAAGTTTGATCTATGAAAGTTGCAATCATTGGTGCCGGAGCTTATGGCTCATATTGTATCTCCGCGGTCCAGCGTAGGTTTCCTAATGCCCAGATTACGTTGTTCGAAGTCGGGAACGAGAATACGCGTGATGAAGCCGCGATCGGGTACAAATCCAACCTGTTGGGCGACAAATATACGGGGCTTCAGAACGGCCGTTTCTTTGGTTTGGGAGGGGCCTCTGCCAGATGGGGCGGCCAGTTGCTGATGTTCTCCAGTAAGGATTTCTCGGCACCGTCAACGTTTATGCGGGATATTATTGAAGTCGATCAGAAATATAAAAAGACAGTGTTTGAACAGTTTGGCATCGTGCCCGATTTCGATGAGCCGTCTGTGTCTGCGGGTCTGTTTATAAAAACGGGGGTTTGGTTGGGATATTTTAGCCGCAATTTGTTCAAGCATTTTCGTGTCGGACGACGAACAAATGTGACGATCATTCCCGGTGCAAGGGTGCTTCGGATGATCTTAGGCGAAAAAAAAACCATTAAAGGCGTGCAATATTTGTATAACGGTAAGACCGAAGAAGCGCACAATTTCGACTTCTATTTTCTTGCTGCGGGAGCCTTTGAAAGTGTTCGAATCTTGTTGTCATCAGATGCTTTGTTAGTAAAAAAGGTGCCTTTCTCCGATCATCTGTCACAACGAGTGTTTCGAGTAGTCGCACCCACTAAAATTGGCGAACATGATTTCGCATTCAAAGTCAAAGGCACTTCGTTGGTGACCAAACGCTTGATCGGTGAAGTGGATGGCGTCTCTTTTTTTGCTAATCCCATTTACAACGCCAATTTTGTTTTTTTTCAAAACTTAAAGAAAGTCATGTTCAAACATGAGCTTTCATTTCGAAATATCATCTCCATTTTAAAGGATCTGCCGAGTTGCTTCGCCTTCGCGTGGAGTGTGTTGATACGGCGAGAAATCATGGTCCATAAAAATGAGTGGGATATTTATATTGATATCGAGAACCCCGACACGAAAAGCCACGTGTCTCTGTCGCAAGAACTTGACAGATATGGGGTTCCAGCTCTTGATGTTGAGTTCCACATCGGTGAAAGGGCTGAGATGATTTATAACGAAGCCAAGAAACAGGTCCGCGACTATCTGATTGCCAACAACGTGCCTTTTGAGGAATGTTGCGACCGGATACAAGTCGAGAAGAGTGAGGACACCTATCATCCTTACGGAATGCTAAGTGAATTCAAGTCGTTGAATGATTATTATTTGTTTTTCCCGAATATGTTGGTTGTGAATACGGGTGTTCTGCCGCGTGCGGGCGGCATCAACTCTACGGCTTCACTGTTCCCGGTTATCGAAGATTATGTGGCGAGGGCAATGCGGTGAAGGTAATCCAGCTGTCTTGGAAGAACAAGCTTGCAAGAGGTGTCTGGACGGTTGCCTATTATTTCTTGTTTAGGCCATTCCCGACAAAAGTCTTCAATTGCTGGCGGATTTTCATCTTAAGGTGTTTTGGCGCAAAGATTCATTCACGTGCCGGTGTTTATGCGTCTTGTCGGATCTGGGCTCCGTGGAATCTTCAACTCGAGAATAACGCGTGGATTGGCCCTTATGTCGATTGTTACAACGTTGCCAATGTGATGTTGGGCGCTCATGTGACAATTTCTCAGTACAGTTATCTTTGTACAGCTTCCCACGATTTCACAGACATAAAGCACCCCCTGGTCGCAGCTCCGATCGAAGTCAAAGATCATGCATGGGTTGCGGCAAGAGCTTTTGTCGGCCCGGGCGTATCAATTGGAGAGGGAGCTGTCATCGGGGCTTGTGGCGTTGTGATAAAGGACGTAGAGCCATGGATGGTGGTGGCGGGGAATCCGGCGAAACCGCTTAAGAAGCGCGAGATCCGCTCGGCGTGATTCTGGGATGAGACTGGTATGGCACCTATCATCTCCGCGCCCTGAAGACCAAATGTATATTGAAGATCGGTAGTGATCAGGGCCAAGTTCTTTTCAGAGATTACTCATTTGTTCGCATGAGTTAACATGGATATTTCAGTCATTATCCTGACGTATAACGAAGAAACCCACATTCGGCGATGCCTAGAGAATGTGAAGTCTTGGACACATGAAGTCTTTGTGGTGGATTGTTTTTCCAGTGACCAGACTTTAGCTATTGCGCAGTCATTGGAGGCAAAGGTCATCCAGAACTCGTGGGAGGGCCTGTATGCGCGGCAATTCAATTGGGCTCTGGACAATTGCCCGATCAAAACCGAATGGGTGTTGCGGCTGGATGCGGACGAATATCTGTATCCGGCGTTGATAGACGAGATCAAGGCAAAGTTGTCGTCTCTGCCGGAGGATGTGGCCGGCGTTTCTTTTAAGCGGCGTCACATCTTCTTGGGCAGATGGATGAAGAGAGGCACCTATCCCGTCAAGTTGCTGCGTTTGTTCCGCTACGGTAAAGCACGTTGCGAGCAGCGGCTGATGGACGAGCATATCGAGTTGCTGGAAGGCCGGTCGGTTGAGTTTGAGGGCGATTTTGCCGATCATAATCTGAACGACATCGGCTGGTGGACGGCCAAACACAATGGTTATGCCTTGCGTGAGGCGGTGGATCTGCTGGATCTGGAGTTTGGGATTTTAGAAGGTTCAAACGCGGCTGACGCCGCTGGTTTAAGGGTTCAAACGGCCTGCGGCCTGGTTCAAACGCGGCTGACGCCGCTGGTTCAAGAGGGTTCAACCGCGGCAGGCAAACAAACTTTAGAACTTCCCAGCAGGCTGGAGGGACAGGCGGCGGAGAAACGGGCGAAGAAGATGCGGTATGCGCGCATGCCGCTCTTCTGGCGCGCCTTCGCCTATTTCTGTTACCGATATTTTTTGAGAGGCGGCTTTCTGGAAGGGAAAGAAGGGTTTCTCTGGCACTTCTTGCAGGGCTGGTGGTATCGCACGCTGGTGGATACCAAGGTCTTCGAGATCAAACGCGAGAGCGGCGGCGACCGCGACAAGATGCTGGCGCTTTTGCGCGGAAAATACGGGATGAAGATCTGAACGGGCTTGTTGTCGCAAAACTGGCGGAAATAACAATGATCGACTGGGTAATTTTAGGTAAATTCGCGATCGGACTTGTGTTTGCAGCTTTGGTTTTGCTGCTCGTAAGACACCCATATGTACAATCCATGTCCCCTTCAAGGTTTGGCCTCTTCACGATTCTCTGGGCTATAAGTACCCGACTAGGCGTTTACCTTGTTTTATATATCGTCCTGGGAATGTCAACTCAAAGTGATGTGCCAGCCTATTACTATCCGCAGGCATTGGATGCCATTCAAGGGAAACTAGTTTATCGAGATTTTTATTCAAGCTACGGCCCTTTATTCCCTTACATCTTGGCGGAGATTGTTAAAATATGGAATGATCCTAGAGCAATTGTGCTCTTCTCAATTATCGTTGAGTTAGGTTCACTGCCAATATGGATGACGGTCGCACGTCGTGCGGTTGGAGAGAAAATGGCGCGCGTCTCCATGTTACTCTATTTGTTGTCGCCAATTTCTTTCTATAATGTCGTCATCTTAGGAACGAATCAAGTGTGGGTGTCGCTATTTTTGGCCATGGCGATGTTTGCGCTTCTTAAAAGGCATTGGGTTTTCTCTGCCCTTCTGATGGCCGCATCGTTGTTGGCTGTCAAAGTTTTGGTGCTGATATTTGTGCCTGTATTTGCTCTTGGGACGTTACAGTGTTGTAATAACCCCAAATGGTTTGCATGGTCAGTGGTGAAGAACTCGAAAGCTGCTGTATTGTATATTCTCGCGTTTTCTTTGCCGGTCGGAGTTACATCGGTCTGGCTATTTGCTCATCAAGCCAATCCGTTATCACCAATAATCTTTGAAGGACAGCAAATATCATCTGGAAATCTGCCCTATCTAATAAGCGCTATTGGATTATCACCATATGGCTCAGTTGGGACAATTCTCATGGGATTTTGTGCTGTCGCATTGTCAGTTTTACTTATATGGTCCATGTGTAAGCAGGCTGGGAGGCGGCCGACCGCGTTGCTCGCACTTCTTGCTGGCGTGCTTTGCATATTTATGATTCTCAGTAAGAAGGCCTTCTGCACATATCTGACAATGGCTGCGTTTCCATTATGCATGACAGTTGTGATGATTCCGGCTCGTTTACGTGCCTTGATCATGTTTAGCCTTTTAGGAGTGCTAACCATCATAGAATCAAGTATGTGGTTCAGATGGGTTAAGCAAGCAGACCTGTCGGCAGTGTTTAATGGTGGTGTGCCGTTGACACAAGGAACCATTTTCTTAAGTGTCGAGATTGCCCTTATTATTTGCTACGGGTACTTTCTTGGTCAGACCATAAGACAAGTAAGAGGGGGGGCAGGCCAAGAAGACGCGAGGACGGCGCATGTTGATGCCTTGTGAGAGACCTTTTTGATTCTCAAACGGAGAAAGCGGCGTTCCGGTGGACAACATCAATAGAATGGTTTTGTTGCGTGTTGTGGGAGCGATGATGATCGTCGGATGTCATCTAGTTTATGTGCCGTCAACAAAATCTCTATACGGGTGTCTTAAAGAATTCACAGATGTCTTCGTCGGCGTTTTTGGAATGATCGCTGGTTTTTTTTTGTGTCAGAGTTGTGTCCAGAAAAAACAGACGGCGCAGACTTTCGCTGTTCAACGGGTTCGTCGTTTGGTGATCCCTTATCTTGTGTGGTCAGTTTGCTTTGTAGGAGCGAATTGTCTCTTTGACAGTCTCCGGCACCAGCCATTGACCTTCGAACTGTTGAGCGTAAAGGCGTGGGGAGAAGTTTTTTTGCTTGGGGGTGCAGGCCCCCATACATGGTTTCTGATTGCGCTTTTTTATGGTCAAATGCTCCTTTTCTGGCCTGTTCGCAGTTGGGTAAAAAAGGACTACGGATGGGTTCCCTTTGTTGTACTTGGGTTGTGCGCGCTGACGATAACCGTTAAGTTTTCGGGCCGGAGTAATCCGTGGTCTGGAATCGGCATCTATCACATCCGACTCTTGGCGTATCTAGCCTTCGGTATTGCGTTGGGGTGTCTATACCCCAAGATCCAGCGTTTTGCGTCCCGCTACTCTGCCGCCGTGCATGCGGTATGGGGCGTTTGGCTGATAGGGTCCTGCCTTCTGTTTAAGTCGATACCGGGTGTGAATGGGTTCTGGTTGGCCGCGCTGGTGGCTCTTCCGGTTTTTGCATGGGCTTTGATCGGATCGAATCGGCCGGACACGCAGAACAAAACGATCCAGCAGGTCGCATCAGTCAGCATGGGGATCTATTGCATCCATCCGGTTTTTACAGCCCTCAATTACGCAGTCCTGTCCAAGGTGAATGTGCAGCCTACCGATTCGATCATTTTTGCAGACTGGGTTGTCAGTTGGGCCTTGGCATGGGGATGCGCCACGGTCATGAGCCGGTTTAAACTGCTCAAACCCTTGGTAACGTAGGCCACCTTCAGGCAATATTGCCATGGCGACCACCGCACGGTGAGCCGGAAATGAGCCGTCACCGGAAGGGGCGGCTTTTTTTTAAGTAATAGTTAATAAGTAATAGGTACCCCCCCCCCGCCGCGCCTATCACTGCGCCTTTGACCCTTGAACCAGCCGCGCTTGAACCTTTGTTATGCGAATAGAGGTTTTTTTCAAACTGGAAGTTACCATTCTGAAGTGCATTGCGCTTTGGTGTTGACCATTCCGCAGAGTTATGAATAATGGTTGAGATGAAAACGTGTTCTCGAGTCTATTCTGAAGTCCTGCGCGAGCATTTGGCAGAGAACCGCCAGATGGCGTTTGTCTCGGGACCGCGGCAGGTTGGAAAGACCACCGTTTGCAGAGAACTGGCCTCGTCCTACGTCAATTGGGATGATCAGGATGCGCGCGATAAAATCCTGAAAGGCCCGGCTGAAATCGCGCAGGCAGTCGGATTGCAGAAAATCACGGCCCAATCTCCGGTGCTGGCGTTCGATGAAATCCATCGTTATCGACGTTGGAAAACCTTCCTCAAGGGTTTTTTCGATGTTTATGGCCAGGACGTGAAAATCATCGTGACCGGTTCTTCTCGGCTGGACGTCTACAAGCGGGGAGGGGACAGCCTGATGGGGCGTTACTTCCTTTACCGGATGCATCCGCTTGGCGTGGCGGAACTGGCGCGACCCGTAGTGCGGCGTGAGGCGATCGGATCGCCCTGTCCTTTGGCCGAGCCGGAATGGGCGGCACTTTGGACGTATGGGGGATTCCCCGAACCGTTTGTCCGGCGTGACCCCCGCTTCTCCAGACGGTGGCAGGAGTTGAGGCAGACGCAACTGTTGCGAGAGGATGTCAGAGAGTTGACGCGGGTACAAGAGCTGGACCAGATGGTCGCTCTAGCCTCGCTTCTTCATGGACGTTCCGGGGATCAAGTGATCTATGCCTCGCTGGCCAAACAGGTGCGGGTCAGCGAAAATACGGCACGAGCTTGGGTGGGGACCCTTGCTGCGCTGCATAACGGGTTCTTGGTGAAACCTTGGCATCGAAATATCGCTCTGGCAATCCGCAAAGAGCCTAAATGGTTTTTACGGGATTGGTCAGTGGTCGAAGATCCCGGCAAACGTGCTGAAACGTTCGTCGCGTGTCAACTTCTCAAAGCGGCCGAGGGGTGGACGGACTTGGGGTTGGGGCACTTTGATCTGTTTTATATCAGGGACAAGCAGAAGCGCGAGGTTGATTTTTTGGTCACAAAGGACAGTCGCCCGTGGTTTCTTGTCGAGGTCAAACATGCGGAGACGTCGCTTTCCCCCGTGTTGGCCTTCATGCAAGAGCAGACTGGCGCTAAGCATGCCTTTCAAGTCGTGATCGAGGAGGCCTATGTCGAGGCTGACTGTTTTCACGTCACGAAGCCGGTGGTGGTGCCAGCACGAACGTTTCTCAGCCAACTTTTTTAAGCCCTGCGTGGGATTCGCAAGCAGGAGCTGGAAAACGTGAAGTTTTCGACGCCTGTGTTTTTGAACACGGCGCATGGCAGTTCTGTTGGTGCCGATGACTCCTAATCCTAATCCTAATCCCAATCTTGCTCTGTCTTAATCTTGTGCTTGAGTTGAAGGCTTTTGCCAGAGTAGACTGCATCCATGAAAGCGCACTTCGATCACGAGAAGCTGGACGTTTATCAGGAGGCGATTCGATTTGTGGCTTGGGCTGGAGACCTCTTGGAAACACTTCCAAAAAGTCTGGCGGCCTATGACCAGTTGGACAGGGCCTCGACGTCTATCGCCTTGAACATAGCGGAGGGAAACGGCAAGTACACGGCCCCGAATCGATGCCGGTTCTTTGACATTGCCCGTGGCTCCGCATTGGAATGTGCGGCGTGTCTGGATGTGCTTGTGGCCAAGAAGAGGCTGGTTTGTGCCGAACAGGGAAAAGAGATGTTGGTGCCTATCGTCTCGATGCTAGTGGGCTTGATCCGCAGTACCTCCTCTGAGCGCGTTCATGAGGAGCCGGCCGAATATGAGGCCGATAATCGGCGACGAGCGGATTAAGATTACGATTAGGATTATGATTACGAGAAGGTCTCCTCAACAGAACGCCGCTGGTTCAAACGCTGCTGGCGCCGCTGGTTCAAAAGGGAACAGGCATGAAGCGATTTGAGGAGATTGAGGCTTGGCAGCTTTCCCGCGAACTGGTTCGAGATATCTACCGAGTGAGTCGTGAGGGCGCGTTTGCCAAAGATTTCGGACTTCAGGACCAGATCCGGCGTGCCGCAGTCTCGATCATGAGCAACATTGCGGAAGGCTTTGAGCGCGGCGGCAACAAGGAGTTTGTCAATTTTCTGAGTATCGCTAAGGGTTCGTGCGGCGAGGTGCGTTCGCAGCTCTATGTGGCTTTCGATCAGGGTTATATCGACCAAGTCCAGTTTGAGAGTATGGAACATTTGTGTATCCGTGTATCCGTGATGCTTCAGGCGTTCATCACATCCCTTCGCAACTCCAATTTCAAAGGCCCTCGCTATAAATCACATCCCCTTTGAACCAGCGGCTCCAGCCGCGTTTGAACCCTTGAACCAGCGCCGTCAGGCGCGTTTGAACCCTTGAACCCTTGAACCAGCGCCGTCAGGCGCGTTTGAACCCTTGAACCCTTGAACCAGCGCCGTCAGGCGCGTTTGAACCCTTGAACCCTTGAACCAGCGCCGTCAGGCGCGTTTGAACCCTTGAACCCTTGAACCAGCGCCGTCAGGCGCGTTTGAACCCTTGAACCCTTGAACCAGCGCCGTCAGGCGCGTTTGAACCCTTGAACCCTTGAACCAGCGCCGTCAGGCGCGATTGAACCCTTGAACCCTTGAACCAGCGCCGTCAGGCGCGTTTGAACCCTTGAACCCTTGAACCAGCGCCGTCAGGCGCGTTTGAACCCTTGAACCCTTGAACCAGCGCCGTCAGGCGCGATTGAACCTTTGAACCCTTGAACCAGCGCCGTCAGGCGCGATTGAACCTTTGACCTCCCGCCCTCATGCACTTCTCCCTCGTCATTCCCTCTCTGAACGCGGGCGCGTTTCTCGAACGCGCGCTTCGCTCCGTGCTTGCCCAGGCCGGTACCGACACGGAGGTGATCGTCGTCGACGGCGGCTCGACGGACGGCTCGGCCGGGCTGCTCGCCGCGACCGCCGCACGCGTGGGCGGCGAGCGGTTTTGGGGAAAGGAGATTTTCGACCACTCAGTGGTCGAAAAAAGGAGCGTAAAAGCGCGGGCGCAAGAGGCGGATGCCCCTCGCTTCCACTGGTGCTCGGAGCCCGACCGCGGCCAGAGCCACGCGCTGAACAAGGGCTTCGCCCGCGCCACCGGCCAGTATCTGCTCTGGATCAATGCGGACGACCTGCTGCTGCCGGGTACGCTCGACCGCGCGCGGGCCTATCTGAACGCCCATCCGGCGTGCCCGTGGCTGGCCGGGAACCTGGTCTACATCGACGAGCAGGACCGCGTGCTGTGGTGCGCGCGGGACGGGCAGTGGCGCGACCGCCTCTACCGCCACGCGCCGGTGCGGGTTTATGGCCCGACCTCGATCTTCAGCCGCGCGCTGTTTGAACAGGTCGGCGGCTTCGACGAGTCGCTGCACTATGTGATGGACACCGATCTGTGGCTGCGGTTCAAAGCCGCCGGCGCGCGGTTCCAGCGCCTGGACCACTACTGCTGGGCCTTCCGCGTGCATGGGGCTTCGAAGACCGCCGGCGACCTGGCCGGCCGCACCGATCCGCGCATGGCCGAGGAGCAGGCGCGGATGTATGCCCAGAACGGCCTCGTTGTGACGCGTGCCGGCCTGTGGCAGCAACGCTTCTGGCGCCTGCTCAACGGATGCTACCTCCGTGCCTGGCTCGACACCCGCCGGCATGGCGGGTGTGATATTGCGACCACTGCGTGGTCGCAAAAAGAGTGGCCGCAATGAGAGCGTTTAAAAGACGGGCGGATGCGGGGTGGGGCTTTCCCCTCTGGCTTGCGCCCACTGGGTGGGCGCAAGATGGGCAATCGACCGCAGAAAGGGTATGACTACCACCGCGCGGGCGTGGCCATGGTGACGCTCAAGACGCGCCGCGGCGTGCGCCTCTGCCGCATCACGCAGGAGGCGGTTGAACTGACGGAGGTGGGCCGGATCGTGCAGCAGGCCCTGCAAGGGGTCTCGGGGTTTTACGGGCAGGTGAAAATCGGGCCGTGCCAGATCATGCCCGACCATCTGCATGCGCTGGTGCATGTGGTGCGCGATCTGCCCGCAGGCGTGACACTGCAGCGCGTGATCCGGGGGTTCAAGATCGGCGTGGACCGGACGTGCCGCGAGCGTTTCGGCGAGGCGAGCTTTCAGGTGTTTGAAAAGGGGATGTTCGATCGGCTGGTGTTTGGCCGGGAACATCTGGAGCGCGAGGAGGCGTATGTCGGCGATAATGTCCGCCGCTATCGCCTGCGCCAAGCGCATCCGGAGCTGTTTCAGAAGCCGAGATGCCTGCGGACGCTGCCGGATGGTACCGCGCTGTGGGGCGTGGGCAACCCCTTTCTTTTGGAGCATCCGCGGCGGGTGCGGGTCCAGATTTCCCGCCGCGCGACCGAAGCGGAGTGGCTGGCCACGGAGGCCGTCGTGTCGGACTGTCTGGCGCAAGGGGCGGTCTTTGTCTCGCCGTTTCTCTCGCCGCATGAGAAGCGCGTGTTGCGCCGGGTGGTGTCCGAGGGCGGCCGGGCGATCCGGCTGACGCAGGTGTTCTTCGGCGAGCGGTATAAGCCGATGGGCGAGCTGTTTGATCTGTGCTGCGAAGGGCGGCTGCTGGAGCTGTCGGTCGCCGGGGCGTTCGAGCGCTATGCGCGGCTGGACCGGGCGGCCTGCCTGCGCCTGAATCAGGTGGCCGGGGCTATTGCGACCGCTGATATTGCGACCACTTAGTGGTCGCAATAAGAGGGGCAAAAGGGCGTGAAGATCCTTCATATCGTAGCGGGCGTGCCGCCGGGAGGCGGCATCGCCGAATCCGTGCCGAGCCTCTGCCGGCACCTGCGGCAGCTCGGCCACGAGGTGGCGCTCTGCACGCTGGACGGGCCGCTGAGCGAAGCGGCGCAGGCCGCCGAGGCCGCCGGCGTGCGGCTGGTGCGCTTCGCGCCGTCGTTCCCGCATGCGCTCTACTTCTCCTGTCAGATGCTGCGCGGCCTGCCGGCCTTGGCGCGCGCGGCCGATGTGGTGCACGTGCATGGCGCATGGACCTTCCCGGTCTGGTGGGCGTGCCGCTGCGCGCTGCGGGCGCACAAACCGCTCGTGATGTCGCCGCGGGGCGCGCTGAATCCCGTCTATCTCAAACATTCGGCCTGGAAGAAAGGGCTCGTGGGATGGCTCGACCGCGCGTGTCTGAGGCGGGCGGCCGTGATCCACGCCACTGCGGCGGGCGAACGGGATTGGGTCCGGGCTTATCTTGGAACGTGCGACGCGGAGATCGCCATGATCCCGAACGGGATTGATATTGAAGACTTTTCCCGCAAAGGTGGCAAGACCCCGAGCGCATTAACACCTTTGAACCTTGCACCAGCGGCGCCCGCCGCGGTTGAACCCTTGAACCTTTGCACCAGCGCGCAGCGCGATGGAACCTTTGAACCTTCCCGTCCCCGGACGGTCCTGTATCTGGGAAGGTTGCATCCGTTGAAGGGACTGGACCTCCTGATCGAGGCGTGGGCGCGGTTGAGAAGTTCTAAAGTTCTAAAGTGCGAGAGTGCGTTAGTTGGAAAGATGAATGCCGGAGATGTTTCCCGCCAAGACGCAAAGACGCCAAGCGAATGGGAACCAGCGCGAAGCGCGATGGAACCTTTGAACCTTGAAACCATCGGCTGGAACCTTGTCATCGCCGGGCCTGATGAACAGGGAACGTTGGCCAGACTGAAAGCTCAGGCGGAAAAATGTGGTTTATCTGTTGCCGATTTCACTGCTAATCAGCTACTCAGCCAACCTGCTACACCGCCAGTCCCCCCCGATATCCTTTTCACCGGCCCGGTCTACGGCGAGAGAAAGGGCCGCCTTCTGTCTCAGGCCGACCTGTTCGTGTTGCCGACGCGCAGCGACAACTTCGGCATCGCCGTGGCCGAGGCGCTGGCGAGCGGCGTGCCGGTGATTTCGACGAAAGGGGCGCCTTGGGCAGAATTGTTAGGCAATTCTGCCAGTGCATTAGTTCATTATTGCGAGAGTTCATTAGTTGGGAATGACCAGAGGTCGGAGAACGGAAGTCAGAGGTCGGAAGTGTCGGGCACTAATGACCTAATGAACTTTAGAACTAATGAACTGACCCGCACGGGACGTGCGGGCTGGTGGGTCGACATCGGCGCGGAGCCGCTGGCGGCGGCGCTGCGCGAGGCCATGCGCTTGACGGATGAGCAGCGCCGCGCCATGGGAGAGAACGGGCAGCGGCTCGTCGAGCGCAAATATCGGTGGGAGACAGTCGCGGAGAAGATGGCCGCTGCATACAGCGCTTGCCTTCGCGGCTGACGCCGCAGGTGCAAGAGAGGGTTCAAACGGCCTGCGGCCTGGTTCAAACGCGGCTGGCGCCGCTGGTTCAAGAAGGTTCAACAGGGTTCAATCGCGCCTGACGGCGCTGGTTCAAACGCGGCTGGCGCCGCTGGTTCAAGAAGGTTCAACAGGGTTCAATCGCGCCTGACGGCGCTGGTTCAAACGCGGCTGGCGCCGCTGGTTCAAGAAGGTTCAACAGGGTTCAATCGCGCCTGACGGCGCTGGTTCAAACGTGGCTGGCGCCGCTGGTTCAAAAGGGAACAGGCATGAAGCGATTTGAAGAGATTGAGGCTTGGCAGCTTTCCCGCGAACTGGTTAAAGAGGTCTACCGGGTGAGTCGCGAGGGCGCGTTTGCCAAAGATTTCGGACTGCAGGACCAGATCCGGCGTGCCGCAGTCTCGATCATGAGCAACATTGCGGAAGGCTTTGAGCGCGGCGGCAACAAGGAGTTTGTCAATTTTCTGAGTATCGCTAAGGGTTCTTGCGGCGAGGTTCGTTCGCAGCTCTATGTGGCTTTCGATCAGGGTTATATCGACCAAGTCCAGTTTGAGAGTATGGAACATTTGTGTATCCGTGTATCCGTGATGCTTCAGGCGTTCATCACATCCCTTCGCAACTCCGATTTCAAAGGCCCTCGCTACAAATGACAAAACGAACCTTGCACCAGCGGCGTCAGCCGCGATTGAACCCTTGAACCTTTAAACCAGCGCCGAAGGCGCGATTGAACCCTTGAACCTTTGAACCAGCGCCGCAGGCGCGTTTGAACCTTGTTATGCAAATAACGCTTATAACCGCTTGTTACAACAGTGCCTCCGTCATCCGCACGGCGCTGGAGTCGGTGTTGCGGCAGACTTGGCCGGAGCTCGAATATCTGGTGATCGACGGCGGTTCGACGGACGGGACCGTGGAGATCATCCGAGAGTATGAGCCCAAGTTCGATGGAAAATTGCGCTGGGTGTCGGAAAAAGACCGCGGCATGTATGACGCGATCAACAAAGGCATCCGTATGGCCACCGGCGAGGTGGTCGGCATTCTGAACGCGGACGACGTGCTGTCGGACGACCGGGTGATCGAGCGGGTGGCAGAGGCGTTTGGGAGCGGTTCAGTAGGCAATGGGCAACCGGCAACTGGCAACGGAGAGGATTCCCGCCAAGACGCCAAGGCGCAAAGTGCGATTGAGCCTGGGAACCAGCGCGAAGCGCGATGGAACCCTGAACCTCGTGAACCTTTGAACCCTGGAACCCTGGAACCAACGCCGCAGGCGCGATTGAACCCTGAAACTTTGGGACCTTTGAACCTTGTAACCTTGGAACCTGTAAATCATATAGATGTGATTTTCGGCGACATCCGCTTCGTGGCGGCCAGGCGCGGGGTCGGGCTGGATGAGCTGCGGGCGGAGCCGACGCTCCGCCACTATTCGGCGCGGCATTGGCGGCCGTGGATGCTGCAGTGGGGCTTCATGCCGCCGCATCCGTCGGTGTATATCCGCCGGGCGTGCTTCGAGCGGCTGGGCGACTATGCGCTGGACTACCGGATCGCGGCGGACTACGCGCTGCTCATCCGCTTTCTGCGGAAGGCGCGGCTGCGCAGCCGGTATCTGCCGATGTGCTTTGTGGACATGCGCGTGGGAGGGATGAGCACCCGGAACTGGCGCAGCAATCTGCTGCTCAATCAGGAGATCGTGCGCGGCAACCGCGAGGCCGGCTATTTCTGCTGTCTGCCGATGCTGGTGCCGAAATATGCCTTCAAGGTCTGGGAGTTTGTTGTGCCTAGAGTGGAGAAGTTCAAACGCGGCTGACGCCGCTGGTTTAAAAGGTTCAAACGGCCTGACGGCCTGGTTCAAGCGCGGCTGGAGCCGCTGGTTCAAGAAGGTTCAACAGGGTTCAATCGCGCCTGACGGCGCTGGTTCAAACGCGGCTGGAGCCGCTGGTTCAAAAGGGAACAGGCATGAAGCGATTTGAAGAGATTGAGGCTTGGCAGCTTTCCCGCGAACTGGTTAAAGAGGTCTACCGGGTGAGCCGCGAGGGCGCGTTTGCCAAAGATTTCGGACTGCAGGACCAGATCCGGCGTGCCGCAGTTTCGATCATGAGCAACATTGCTGAAGGCTTTGAGCGCGGCGGCAACAAGGAGTTTGTCAATTTTCTGAGTATCGCTAAGGGATCTTGCGGCGAGGTCCGCTCGCAGCTCTATGTGGCCTTCGATCAGGGGTATGTCGACCAAGCCCCGTTTGAGAGTATGGTCCATATGTGTATCCGTGTATCCGTGATGCTTGAGGCATTCATCACCTCCCTTCGCAACTCCGATTTCAAAGGCCCTCGCTACAAATGACAAAACGAACCTTGCACCAGCGGCGTCAGCCGCGATTGAACCCTTGAACCTTTAAACCAGCGCCGAAGGCGCGATTGAACCCTTGAACCTTTAAACCAGCGCCGAAGGCGCGATTGAACCTTCTTATGAAGATCTTGATTACAGGGGCATTCGGATTTGTGGGCACGAACCTTTCGGCGTATCTGGCCGAGAGGGGGCATGAGCTCTGGGCGCTGGATGTGGTGAATGGGCAATCGGCAATCGGCAATGAGAATGATTCCTGCCAAGACGCCAAGGCGCAAAAGGGGGCGTATTCGAGGTGTTTCGGTTGGGAGAAGTTGGAGAAGATCCCGTGGGGCGAGGTCGACGCGGTGGTCCATCTGGCGGGAAAGGCGCACGACACGCGTAACGCGAGCGATCCGCAGAGCTATTTCGACGTGAATGTCGGCTTGACGAAAAAGGTGTTGGAGGCGTGGAAGGACGGGGAAGAAACCACAAAGGACACAAAGAGCACAGAGGGGGATGCTGTTGTTGTTTCCCGCCAAGACGCAAAGGCGCAAAGGGGCGAAAGCGACAACATTCCAACATTCCACGATTCCAATATTCCAGTTAAAAAGTTCCTTCTTTTCAGCTCGGTGAAGGCGGTGGCGGACCGGGTGGAGGGCGTGCTGACCGAAGAGGCGTTGCCGGATCCCAAGACGCCGTATGGGCAGAGCAAGTTGGATGCGGAGGGAGTGGTGAGAAGTTCGTTAGTGCATTATTGCGTTAGTGTATTAGTTGGGAGGGCGGAGGACGGAGGACAGAGGACGGAGGGCGGGGAGAGCGTCGGCAATACGCAATCGGCAATAAGCAACCGGCAACCGGCAACCGGCAATGATTCAACTCATGCACGAATGAACTCGCGCACTAATGAACTTCTCTACTATATCTTACGTCCCTGCATGATCCACGGGCCGGGGAACAGGGGCAACCTGAATCTGCTATACGGCGTCGTGCGGAAAGGCCTCCCGTGGCCGCTGGGCGCGTTTGAGAACCGGCGGTCGTTCGCGTCGATCGGCAACGTGTGCGCGGTGGTGGAGGGGCTGCTGACAAAGGAAGCGCCGGCGGGCATTTATCAGGTGGCGGACGACGAGACGCTCTCTACGAACGAACTGATCGGTCTGATGGCGCGTGCGCTTGGAAAGCGGCCGCGGATCTGGCGCGTGCCGGCGGGATTGATCCGGTGGGTTGCGCGCTGCGGTGATCTGCTGCGCCTGCCGCTCAACAGCGAGCGCCTGAAGAAGCTGACGGAGTCGTATGTGGTCTCGAACGCAAAAGTGAAACGGGCGCTGGGGTGGGAGCGGATGCCGGTGAGTGCGCGGGATGGCATGCGGAAGACGATTGAGAGTTTCTCCCGCCAAGGCGCAAAGTCGCCAAGTGAAGAGACCGCGCCTGAGGGTGGAGAGAGAAATGACGGAGAATGAAATCGGAAAGATTGTGGTGGATGTGGCCGTCAACGTCCATAAAGGGCTTGGCCCCTGGTTGTTGGAAAGTGTGTATGAAGCGGTCCTGGCTAAATAACTCGTAAAACGGGGGTTGAACGTATGTCGTCAGGTTTCCATTCCGATTGTCTTTGACGGTGATCGTTTCGACGAAGGTTTCCGCGCGGATATTATCGTGAACCAGAGCGTGATTCTTGACCTGAAATCGATTGAGCAACTTCACCCGGTGCATTTAAAGCAATTGCAGACCTATTTGAAATTGACGGGGTGCCGTCTTGGATTTCTTCTGAATTTTGGCGAGTCTTTAATGAAGAACGGCATTCACCGTTGTGTCAACGGTCTGCCTGACAATCCATCCATCTAACTTGGCGTCTTTGCGCCTTTGCGGGAAAAAAGTATGAACTTGAATTTCGATCTGGAGCGTTTCATTCGGGAAAAGGTCACCAAGCGCGAGCGCAGCCTGCTCGCCGAGGATTTTGCGCGGTATGATGCGGAGCTGCACGCGCGCCTCGACGGCCGGCGCGTGCTGGTGATCGGCGGGGCCGGGTCGATCGGCTCGCACTACATCAAGGCGCTGCTGCGCTTCGACGTGGCCAAGCTGGTGGTGGTCGACATCAGCGAGAACGGGCTCACCGAGCTGGTGCGGGACCTGCGCAGCGCGGGAACGTGCCGAATCCCCCGCGACTTCGTCACCTATCCCGTCAACTTCGGCGACCGGGTCTTTGGGAAGCTGTTCGCGGCGCACGGCCCGTTCGATGTCGTGGCGAACTTCGCCGCGCACAAGCACGTCCGCAGTGAAAAGGACGTCTTCTCGATCGAGGCGATGATCGAGAACAACGTGCTGCGGGCCAAGGGACTGTTGGATTTGCTCGTGACCTGCCCGCCGCAGCACTTCTTCTGCGTTTCGACGGACAAGGCCGCCAATCCGGTGAACATCATGGGCGCGAGCAAGAAGCTGATGGAAGAGTTGATCATGGCCTATGCGGATCGCCTGCCGATCAAGACGGCGCGGTTCGCCAACGTGGCCTTTTCGAACGGCAGCCTGCCGCTCGGCTTTCTGGAACGGCTGTTCAAGCGCCAGCCGTGGTCTTGCCCGCTCGGCATCCGCCGTTTCTTTGTCTCGCCGATCGAATCGGGCGAGCTTTGTCTGATGGCGTCGATCATGGGCGAGAGCGGCGACATCGTGTTCCCGAAGCTGGATGAGGCGCGCGACATGATTCCCTTCGACCAGGTGGCGGTCGACCTGCTGCATGCGCTGGGGCTGGAGCCGGACGTGTGCAAGTCGGAGGACGAGGCGCGCGAGAAGATGCGAATGAGAAGTTCATTAGTTCATTGTTGCGGGAGTGCGTTAGTTGGGGGACAAGAGGCAACCGGCAATCGGCAATCGGCAATCGGCAATGATTCAACTCATGCACTAATGAACTCACGAACTAATGAACTTCTCCGCTGGCCGGTCTACTTCTTCGAGTCGGACACGAGCGGCGAGAAGACGTTCGAGGAGTTCTATACGCCGGGCGAGGTATTGGATCTGGAGACGTTCGTCAATCTCGGGGTCGTGAAGAACGCCAAGCGGCGGGACTTGAAAGACATCGATGCGATCTTCACCGCGTTGCGCGCGCTCTTCGGTCAGCCCGACGTCACCAAAACCGATGTGGTTCACGTGCTCAAAGACTATCTCCCGAATTTCGCGCATATTGAAACAGGAAAAAGCTTGGATCAAAAGATGTGAAGCGCGTTAGGCGCGATAAGCCGGGTAAGCGCGATAAGCGGGATAAGCTGGTGAAGCGCGGTAAGCGGGATACGCTGGTGAGGCGGGGGATAGCGCGGTGAGCGAGTAAAATTGGAAGCGGAACATGAGTGTCGAAGAATTACGGTATCGGAAACTTGAGATTTGGAAACGCGGGATTCAATTGGTTAAAACAGTCTATGCCTTGCTGAATGAGTTCCCAAAACATGAGCAGTATGCGCTCATGGATCAGCTAAAACGGGCAGTCGTTTCGGTTCCGTCGAATATTGCTGAAGGGTCGAAGCGTAACACGGCCAAAGAGTTCAGTAACTTTCTGTGCATCGCATCCGGCTCTTTGGCGGAAGTAGACACCCAACTTGTGATAGCCCATGAACTCGGCTATATCGTTTATCAAAATGAGTTGGCCGAAGAGATTGTCGCGATAATGAAGATGATCGGTTCTTTTGCCGCATCCTTACACGACTCCTAAGTTCTTGCTCTGCTTTTTCCGCTTACCTTGCTTATCGCGCTTAACTCGCTATTTCTTATTTGTTTTTTGAGGAGACACATGTATCTCTTTCTTAAACGTTTGATGGATATCACGTTGTCCGGTTTCGCATTGCTGATATTGTCGCCGCTGCTGATCCCGGTCTGCATCGGGCTGCTGCTGACCGGCGAGCACTACGTGTTTTACTTCCAACAGCGGATCGGGCGGCACAACAAAAAGTTCGGCATCTGGAAATTCGCGACCATGCTGAAGGACAGCCCGAACCTGAATGGCGGGTTGCACACCACGCGGCGCGATCCGCGCGTGCTGCCGCTGGGACACGTCCTGCGCATGACCAAGATCAATGAGCTGCCCCAGCTGCTCAACATCCTGCTGGGCGATATGTCGATCGTGGGGCCGCGTCCGCTGGTAGACAAGACGTTCGACCCCTATCCGGAGCACGTGAAACGGGTCATCTACAACGTCCGCCCGGGGCTGACCGGCATCGGCTCGATCGTCTTCCGCGACGAGGAGCGCTTGCTTTCCGAGTCGGGCCTGCCGCTCGACCAGTTCTATGCGCAGTATATTGCCCCAGCAAAGGGCGAACTGGAGCTATGGTATCAGCGGCACCTGTCGTTCCGGACCGACTGCCTGATCATTTTCCTGACCGCCTGGGTGATCGTGTTTCCCAAGAGCAGACTACTGAAAAAGGTCTTCAAAGACCTGCCGGACATTTCCGTGCCGGGACTGGAATGAGTGGTTTCTCGCAGAGGCGCGGAGCGCGCGGAGATGTGGCCGGAAACCGGCGCTAGGCAATGGGGAATAGAGTTTTTCCGCAAAGACGCGAAGGCGCAAAAAAGAGGAGAGGTGGTGGCAAGGGGCTTCCCCTCATTGCTCGGCTAACGGATACACTTCGCGCCTTGGCGTCTTTGCGGGGGCCTCTTCCAAGCGGGGCCTCTCATTCGGGGTTCGGCGAACGCGCGCCTGTGTATTCCTGGATCCCCTTCCCAAACCCGAACGCGTCGCGCAGTGACATCCAATAACATTTGGCGTTCGGATGGAGCCTGATAGCCTCCGCTTTTTCCTCCTCGGTCCAGTGTCTTCCGCCTTGCCACTCGATGAAGACCGGCTCCGACGGCACCTTGTCTTCTAATCGTTTCAACCTATTTTCTTTGTTTTTCATCATTTCCTCTCTTTCTGCTGTATCGCCTCACCGACCTACCGCTTGTTTTCGTTCGCTTCTCCATCGGCCTCTGACCGATGGCCTCGAATCTCCGCTCTTTTCTCCAAGGCCACGAGCCGCCGTTCGAAATCCTCCAGTTCGCGGACGCGCCAGGCGTAAAGCAGAATGTCGTTGCAGACCAGACGCCGCAACCGTTCGTCGCTGACGGTCAGCAGCTTTTCAAGCTCGGCGACCGCCCGCGATGCCTTGGATTTGAGGCTGCCAAGAGCCTCCGAGAAGGCCTGCTCGCGGTGTTGCGCGAGGGCTGACTGGACCTCCGGGTCTTTAAGCCAGCGGTAGGCGGTCGTGCGTCCGACACCTGCCGTGGCACAGGCCGCCTGAACATCGTCGTCGGCCGCGAGCGAGGCGACGAGCTTCAGTTGTTTGGGAGTGAGCGTATTCGTCATAATGATTCTCCTTCTTACCTAAGGACAGATATCAACATTTCCCGCGCCGTTCCGCCGCGGTCGTCTCCCGAGTCGCTTCGCCTCGAGGGATGGACGGCGGCCTCGCCTGTCCTCTCATCTCATCCGGGCCCAGAGATGAACGTTTCGGCATCGTGGTGGAAGTGGAACGCGCGAACCCCGTGGCGGTGTCATAAATAACTGTAAATAAGATAGTTATGGCTGTTTTATGCGGTTTATCGTGCCGGTTACTGTCCCATTTTGTTCCGTTTTGTACCGCCGGCGGGTTCCGTTCAATGTCCACTTTTTCTAGTGCCCGCTCCCCAATATGTTGATTCTCCACGTTATGTGGAGGCAGCGCACGCCTCCTCACCTACGAAGGAAGACAACGATGATTTACCCCGGCATCAGCAGCAAATCCCGCGCCCCCCGGCCGACAGGCCTGGCAGGCATCCCGTTGTTTTTATTGTTATTAATTCCCCGTCCCTCCGATTCATCCTCCATCCTTCATCCTTTAGAATTCATCCAACTTCCTCACCACCAAAAATCTACAACAACACAGGAACGCACGCCGCATCCCGCCTGGCCCCTTGCCTGCGACGACCAGAACCGCCGTTCCCGCCTTGTTTGCGCCTGCAACCGCTTCGGAAATCCCCTGTTTCGGCGTTTGTTCCTAACCCTTCGCATCGTCAACATCATGCACAACCCCTTTTCACGCCGATCACCCGGAGACGCGTCCTTCGCCGACCTTTCACTAGTCTGGAAATATTATGCTTTCAAGCATAATGATTCTGTGTATAATTTTGCACCATGAAGTTTCTTGATCGGACAGCCGAGTTGGATCGCCTTGATGGGTTGGTTAAGCGCCGAACCGCAGGGCTTGCCGCTTTGTGGGGGCGGAGGCGTGTCGGGAAAAGTCGGTTGCTGATGGAATGGAGCGCAAAAAACGGCGGCGTTTACACCGTTGCGGACGTGTCGGCGGCAGCCGTACAACGGCGGTATTTCGCGGATGCCGTGTCAGCAAAATTGACGGGTTTTAACGACGTTGAATATCCGGATTGGGGTTCGCTGCTCAGACGGCTTTCGTCAGATGCCCGCGCCTGCGGTTGGAAGGGCCCGCTGATTCTGGACGAGTTTCCGTATCTGGTAATGGGCACCCCGTCGCTTCCGAGTGTCTTTCAGAACTGGGTTGACCGGGAGCGGGAGACGGACGGGTTACTGGCCGTGATCGCGGGGTCCAGCCAGCGGATGATGCAGGGATTTGTACTCGACGCGTCGGCACCGCTCTACGGGCGGGCCTCTGAGGCTTTTACACTGCGTCCGCTTCCTCCGGGGTGGCTTGCCGAAGCGCTGGGGGGGCACGATCCGGTGGCGGTGATTGAGGCCTATTCGGTTTGGGGCGGAATTCCCCGGTATTGGGAGTTGGCGCAACCGTTCGGCATGGCGCTGGACGATGCCGTTGACGCGCTTGTGCTGGATCCGATGGGGCCGCTGCATACGGAGCCGGACCGGTTGTTGCTTGAAGAGACGCCGTCTGCTCTCAGCCTTCGCCCGTTGTTGGATGTGATCGGTGGTGGCAGCAACCGGGTTTCAGAGATGGCCGGCAGGCTGGGGTGTCCGGTGACCTCCCTGGCCCGACCTTTGGCCCGGCTGCAGGAACTCGGAATTGTTGTCCGCGAGACGCCTTTCGGAGAAAGCGAGAAGACATGCAAGCGGGCGCTCTATAAGATCAGCGATCCTTTTTTTGCGTTCTGGTTCCGTGTAGTCGCTTCGCGGCGGGGTTTTCTAGCTGGAGCCTCTCGGCATGCCCGGTTGGCGGTATGGCATTCATTCAAGCAGGAAATCGTTTCTCGCGTTTGGGAAGATTTGTGCAGGCGTGCGGCACCGATTTTGGCGGCCGAAAAAATGGGAAACGGCGCTTGGCAACCCGCAGCCCGCTGGTGGCAGGCGAATCTGCCCGAATGGGATATCGTCTCGGCGTCGGTCGACGGGCGATGCGGACTTGTGGGAGAGGCTAAGTGGTCTGCGAAACCCTTCGGCGAGAACGACGTGTGCGGCACCGGAACCCGGTTGGTTTCCCGTGCGCTTCCCTTTGGAGGGCCGGATCGGGTCGAAAGATGGGTGTTTGTCCCCTCTGCGCCGAAGATCGGGAGACGAAAGGCCGACGGGTGGTCGGTCGTGGACGCGGCAGCGGTCCTGTCGTGTTTGCGTTAAACGTCGGAACGGATGTTCATAAGCGTGCGCGGGCAATGAAAATCCTTTGGCTCCATCAGTATTTCGCGACGCCCCGGGGCTGGGGCGCGGTGCGGACGCATGCGTTCGCGCGGCGCTTCGTCCAGGCGGGGCATGCCGTGGACGTGGTCTGCTGTGCAGGGTACGACGACTCGCTGCGGCCGACGGGCCATGAGCCGGCCGTGATCGACGGCGTGCGCGTTTTCGTGAGCGGCACGGCATATCGTCCGCACATGGGCTTTTTGCGCCGGATCGTCTCGTTCCTGTCTTTCATGGCTCATGCGCTGTGGTTCGTGATCCGGCGCGGCGGCGGGTATGATGTGATGATCGCGTCGAGCGGCCCGCTCACGCTGGCGGTCCCGGCTTTGATCGGACGGTGGTTCCGCGGCCTCCCGTACGTGTTCGAGGTGATCGATGTCTGGCCGGACTCCGCCATTGCGGCGGGGGTGCTGAAAAACCCCATGCTGAAGTGGCTGAGTTTCCGGCTGGAGGCGCTGGCCTACCGTTATGCCGCCGCGATCGTGACCTGCTCCACGGGGATGACGGAGAGAGTGGAGAAGAAGTTAGGAGTGAGGAGTGAGGAGTTAGGAGTTGGGGACGGAGGGAAAAAAAGTGCATTAGTGGGGGAGGGCGTTAGTGCGTTAGCGGGTCGAGAGGGCGGCGGACTGAGGTCGGAGGACGGTGGGAGAAATTCTAAAGTTCGAAAGTGCGAGAGCTCTAAAGTTGTGACGATTTCGAACTGCTGCGATCTGGGGGAGTTTGTGCCGGATGGGGCGCGGCGGGAAGAGATCCGTGCCCGTTACGGTGTCCGGGAAGACCAGACGGTAGTGCTTTATACGGGCGCCATGGGTCTGAGCAATGCCGTCGGTGACTTGGTTGAAGCCGTGAGAAGTACCGCCGGGGATGAGCGGATCGTGTGGTGGTTCGCGGGGGGCGGACCGAGAAGTGCGTTATTGCGTTATTGCGTGAGTTCATTAGTGGGAAGAGGCGAAGTTCTAAAGTTCGGGAGTTCTAAAGTTCGAGAGTCGGAGACCGCGAATGTTGAGTTCTCCCGCCAAGACGCCAAGGCGCTTGAACCCTTGAACGAGCGCGAAGCGCGATTGAACCCAGGAACCCTTGAACCCGCGCCGCAGGCGCGCTTGAACCCTGTTGAACCTTTGAACCAGGCCGCAGGCCGTTTGAACCTTGACCCCCTTGAACCCGCGCCGCAGCCGCGCTTTTTCGGCAGCCTGCCGAAGGTGGAGTTGATCGGTCTGTATCTCGCGGCGGATGTGAACGTGGTGACGTTCATGCACGCGCCACTTTTCTATGAGAATTCGCCGAACAAGTTCTTCGACGGGATCGCGGCGGGCTTGCCGGCGGTCTTCAACCGGAGCACCTGGCTGGAGCCTTGGCTGAAAGAGTACGACTGCGGCGTGATTAGCGAGGGATCTGCGTCGGGGATGAGCATGGCCGATGCGATCCGGGCTTTGGCTGATCACCCCGAGCGGCGGAAGCGGATGGGACGGAGCGCGCGGCGGCTGGCCGAAGAGGTGTTCGACCGGGACAAGCTGGCGGCAACGTACTTGGAGATCTTGTGGAAGAGTTGTGAGAACGAGCCAGGTTTTCCTGCCAAGACGGGTATAAAATAATAGATTGACCTACGAAATATAGTAGATTAATCTAGCAAATATGAAAGAGATATCCCGCGCATTCACCCACGAGTTGAAAGCCCGATTGGGAGAGTCGTCCGCCTTGATTCAAGCTGTGCTGGGGCCCCGGCAGGTCGGGAAGACAACGGGCGTCAAGCAGTGTTTGGCGCATTTGCGCACGAAATCGCTGTATGTCAGTGCGGATGACTTGCTGTCGCCGCAGCCGGAGTGGTTGTTAGCTCAGTGGCAGAAGGCGTTGCTGTTACCTCCGGGGTCGGTCGTTGTGATCGATGAGGTTCAGAAGATCGACCGTTGGCAGGAGGTCCTCAAACTGGTGTGGGACAATCAGAATCCAAAGCGTCTTCGTGTTGTCGTATTGGGTTCAAGCTCGTTTGAGATTCAGCAAAGACTCAAAGAAAGTTTGGCGGGCCGGTATGAGATTTTGTCCGTGCGTCATTGGAATGCCGCGGAATCAGCGAAGTTGGGTGTGTCGTTTGATCAGTTTTGCGTTCAAGGTGGATATCCTGGAAGTTACCGGTTTGTAAAAAACGCCTCCCGGTGGCAGGCTTACCTGCGGGATGCCATTATCGAAAATGTGTTGAACAAGGACATTTTTCGTCTCCGTCCTCTGTCGAAACCCGTTCTGTTCAGGCAGTTTCTTGAGATTATCAGGGCGTATCCGTGTCAGGAAATAAGCTACACCAAATTGCTCGGGCAGTTGCAGGATCGCGGAAATGTCGAGCTTGTGAAGCATTATCTGTTTCTGCTGGAGTGCGCCTATCTATACAAGGGACTTGAGAAGTTCAGCCGGAAAGAGCACCTGAAGAAAGGGTCGAGTCCCAAGATTCTGCCGCTGTGCCCCGCGTTGTGTACGTATGCTGGCGGGTTGAAGGCTTGGTCCGAACCCGAGAATCGCGGGCGCTTGTTTGAGGTTATGGTTGGGGCTGTTCTCAATCAGTTGCCGGGCAGGCTATACTATTGGCGGGAGGGAACCGACGAGGTTGATTATGTCTACGAGGCGGACCGGACGTTCGCCATCGAAGTGAAGTCGGGAAGAAGCCGCAGAGCGGGCGGGCTCACCACCTTTATGGCCCGGTATCCGGATGCAATACCGGTGGTGGTGGATATAGAAAGCTATCAGCGCTTCGAGGCTGATCCAGAGGGTTTCTTGGCGTTGATGGCGGGTGTCCGGTGATCGGTCTTGTCGTTGCGGGGACAGGTGGAGAATACGCACGGGGTAACCCTGCCTCCGGACCGGGTGGTGGTGACGCCCGAAATGCGGGCGTTGTTGCTGCGGCTGGCAGAACTTGGCGATTTGTTTTTTGTTGTGCATGTTGGTTCGTAAGGTACGCATGAAGCGTCTTTTCGACATAACGGCGGTGGTGGTGACGGCGGCGGTTTGGCTGCCGCTGTTGCTGATCGTCGGTTTGGCAGTCCGCCTGGCGCTCGGCCGACCTGTACTGTTTGTGCAGGAGCGGCCGGGGCTGGGGGGGCGTCCGTTCAGGCTGATCAAGTTCCGGACGATGAGGGAAGGTTCGGGACCGGATGCCGAGCGGCTGACGCGGTTGGGCCGGTGGTTGCGGGCAACGAGCCTGGACGAACTGCCGGAATTGTTCAATGTGCTGCGGGGCGAGATGTCGCTGGTCGGGCCGCGTCCGCTGCTGATGCGGTATCTGGAGCGTTATACGCCGGAACAGGCCCGGCGGCACGAGGTGCGTCCGGGGCTCACGGGCTGGGCGCAGGTGAACGGCCGCAACGCGCTCGGCTGGGAACAGAAGTTCGCGTATGACGTCTGGTATGTGGACCATCGGAGCGTGTGGTTGGACCTGAAGATCCTCTGGCTGACGGTGTGGCAGGTGTTCGCGCGGAAAGGCATTTGCGCTGCGGGCGAGGCGACCATGGGCGAGTTCACTGGAAAGACGTGAGCGGGAATACGTCAGCGAGGGAGAAGGGAACAGCGGCAAAATGAGGGTGTCCGGTCAAGAGAGTGACGCGGGATGGAATTGCGCGTGGCGCGTGTGGCTGGCTCTTACGGGGCTTGTCGCCGTTTCCTGTTTGGCGATTTACCTCCATGCAGGGATGACGGGACTGTCCGCGCTGGTCCAGAGCGGACCGCTGTCGATCGTGGCGCAAACCGCAGCGTGCGTGGCGGTTTCGTGGTCGGCGTGGGGAATCGGTCTTGCGCTGTTGAGGAGCCCGAGAATCCGCGTTGAACACGGCGTGGCGATCGCGTGCTCGTTTGTTTTGCTGCTGTTGTATGTCAATTTCCTGCGCGAGCGGATCCACTATGCCGATGTGGACGATTATGTGAAGGCGGCGTTCAATTTGCGTGACGGCACGCCGTTTCATGTCCGGTACATTTATCCGCCGCTGCTGGCCACGCTGTGCCAGCCCTTCTTGCCGCTTGGGGCGCACGGCGTCGCGGCGCTGTTCTGGTCCGCCAATCTGGTTTCGCTCGTCGCGTTCTTTTGGTTGCTCTGCGCGGCGCTTGAACGCTATGGTTTCGGGCGTCGGTTGGCGGAGGGGCTCGCGTTTCTCTTCTTGGTTGTGAATGTGCCGGTCCTCCGCACATTGGGGTATGTGCAGATCAATCTGCACGTCCTCAACCTGATCCTGCTGGCCTTCCTGCTGTTTCCCCGGCACCGCATCGTTTCCGCGCTGGCGCTGGCGCTGGCGGTCCACCTCAAGGTCTCTCCCCTTCTGCTGGCCGTTCCGTTCATCTGCGTGAGGGACAAAAGGTGGATCACCGCGTTTCTCGCAGGGCTGGTCGGCCTGGCGGGCCTCACGTCCGTCTTTTACGGGTGGGCACCGTTCGCGTCTTTTCTCGCCAACGCCAGCCATATCTATGCCGCGAACGGGATCTGTTTCCGCGAGAACTCGATCGACTCGCTGATCCGCGGCGCCGGCGTGTTGGCGGGAACAGATACGGGCGCGCTGGTGCCGTATGTCAAAGTTCCGTTCCTGGTTTTCTTTTTGGGGTGCGCTGGCTACACGATGCGGCGGGTGACCTATGTCGAACGTGCGGACGCTGGTGCCGGGGTTCTCAACGGGCTTCCCGCCTGGTCGGCTGTGATGGTTCTTGCGTCTCCGCTGATATGGGAACATCATCTGGTTTTTCTGGCCATTCCTTTTTTTGCCGTGGCCAAGAAAATGAGGATGCCGTCAGAGTGGGTGGCTTACAGTCTCGCCTATCTGCTGACCTTTCTGCTTCCGACGTTCGACTTCTACCCGTGGTCATTCGGCCGGCTCTTCAGCGCGGCCGTCCTGATGGTTCTGATGGTTCGGTCGTGCCGCGCGGCGGATGCGGAGTGGGTGGCGCGTGCGGGGCAGCGGGTTGACGCGTTTTTCGGCTTCGGAAAGAAAGGGGCATGACGCGATGAAACGGATCGTGATTGTCGGGGCGGGCGGCTTCGGGCGGGAGGTCGCGTGGGTGATCGAACGTCTCAACGCGGTGTGCCCGATTTTCGAGGTGCTGGGCTTCTGCGATGACGCCGCAGATAAACGTGACGGCATGTGCGGAGCCTATCCGCTGCTGGGCCCTCTCAAGGCGCTGAAGCCCGGCTTCGGCACGGTGGGCGTCTTTTGCGCGATCGGGAACAACCGCGTGAGGCAATCGGTGATGGCGGATGCGCGGATAGAGGGCCATGAACCGGTGACGGTTGTCGATCCCAGTGCGGTCATCGCGCCGGATGTGGAGATCGGGAAAGGCAGCTATGTCGGGATCGGCAGTGTCGTCTCGGTCGGCGCACGTCTGGGGCAAGGCGTCCTGGTGAATCACCATGTGTCCGTCGGACATGATGTGACGGTCGGCGATTTCGCGCAACTGTGTCCCGGCGTTTGCCTTTCGGGCGGTTGCGAGGTGGGAGAAGGCGCCCTGTTCGGGACGCTTTCGGGCACGATTCCGCTGAAAAAAGTCGGAGCATGGTCTACCGTCGGAGCGGGCACGTTGTCGCTGCGGGATGTCGCGGACGGCGCGACGGTCGTCAGGTTGTCGCGCGGGTAAGGAGCCGGTCGTCATCACAGCTCATGAGCGATTCCGTCCATTCTTTTTTTTCTGTTAAACGTCTGCTCTGCATCGCCGTTTGCGCGGCTGCGGTGTGTTCGGCGCTGTGTTCGCTGTCGTGGAGAATGGTGAATGATACGCCGATCTTGCTCTATTTGGCCAAGCTGATGGTGCGGCAGGGCGCGATACCCTACCGGGACTTCTTTGACATGAATCTGCCCGGTTCGTATTGGATGTTCGGCTGGATTGTCCGGGTTTTGGGGACCTCCGATCTGTCGGTTCATGCCGCGAATCTCATCGTGCTTGCGGTCATCAGCGGTTTGATGTTCGCGGTGCTTTCCAAGCCCTGTGCCGCATGCGCGGCGTTGGGCGTCGGTTTGGGCGCGCTGCGCGTCTTTTCGGGGGAAAGTGCTTTTGTTCTGCAGCGCGAGCTGTTCGCGCTGATCCCGATTTCCGCATTGTTGGTGCTCGGCTTGCGCCGTCCGCTCCACGGATTCTGGCAAGGCGCCGTCGCGGGGGCGCTGCTGGCGTGGTTGGCGCTGATCAAACCGCAGCTTGCGCTGTATGGCTTTCCGGTTCTTGTGCTGTTGGGCACGGAGTGCGAAAATGGGCGTCAGCGTGTTTGCCTGTATGCCGGGATGGGTGCCTGTGGCGCGTTGCCGCTTGTGGCCTGCGGACTATGGCTCGTGAAGAGCGGTGCCTGGCCGGCGTTCTGCGAGGTCGTCCAATATTGGCCGCTCTATGGGCAAATGACGCACGGGCTCGCGTTTGTCACCGCCGGCGACCGGTTCTATGACACCATGAACGGCATGATGCGAATGCTGTTTTCGCCGTATGCGGTTGTTGCGGGGCTGTCGCTTTTTGCGGGTCGGCAAGCCGGCGCGCTGTCACGCAAACAGCTGTGGTTGTGGGGCAGTCTCTTGGCGTTGACGGTGATCGTGCCCGCGATGACGGGCCAATTCTGGGGGTATCACCGCTTGCCGTTCTTTTATCTCACGTTGTGTGTGTCCGGATATCTGCTGGCGGGGCGGAAGTGGGCAATGGCTCTGAGTGTGCTGCTGGTCGCGTTTTGGATACCATTCACCGGTTGGCGTGTCTGGCGCGAAACTTCCGTGCCCTCCGTTGTCAGTCAGAAGCATGAGGTCCCCGACGCGTTCGCGCGTTATCTGACGGCGCATCTGCGGCCGGGCGATCGGGTGCAGCCTGTGGATTGGTCCTGCGGTGCTATTCAGGGGATGCTCTCGGCGGATGCTTTGCCGGCCACGCGGTTCCCTTACACGTTCTATTTTCTTCATCATGTCCATCACCCGTTGATTCAGAAGATCCGCAAGGAATTCATGGACGAATTGACGCGGAATCCTCCGCGTTTTTTGCTTGAAGCCACAACGGTTCCGCTGCCGACGGGGGTCGATACGGAACAACGGTTCCTGGCCTTTGAGTCGTGGCGGGCAGCGCACTATCGGACCGTTGACGAAGGCGAACATTATCGTATCTGGGAATATCAAGGGAAATGAGCGTTTCGCAAATGGAAGGTCTGGCGAGTAGGAGAGATGTCGGCATGAAGTGGCTGTTGATCGCAGCCGCAACCCTCGGTGCCTGGGCGAACCGCTTCGTTCAAGATGACGCGTTCATCTCGTTCCGTTATGCGCGGAACCTGGCCGAGGGCCATGGCTTGGTCTGGAACATCGGCGAGCGCGTGGAAGGGTATACGAATTTTTTGTGGACGGTCTGTTTGGCGCCGGCGTACTGGTTTGGCGTGGAGATTGTCGCGTACGTGTTCGCTCTGTCGCTGGCGGCTTTCGTCTGCACCCTGTGCCTTGCGTATTCTCTGGCAACGGAGTTGTGGCGGGATCGCCGGGCGGGGTGCGTGGCGGTCGCGCTGTTGGGCACGAACTATTCGTTCAGCAGTTACGCGACGGGCGGGCTTGAAACGCAGTTTGGTACGGCGTGGGTGATGGCTGCGATCTGGCTCATCGTGCGCTGGCAAACGACGGGAATGACGAAGATGCTGGTCGGGGCGGCGCTGGTCTCCGCATGCGGCGTGATGACCCGGATGGACGCGTCCGTGCTGCTTGCGCCTTTCTGGTGCCAGGTGGCATGGCTCGTCTGGAGATCGAGGCGTACGGAGCGCTGGGGCGCTTTGGCGTGTGCCGGGATTGCAGGAGCCTTGCCCGTTCTCGCCTGGCTGTTTTGGCGGCATGCCTATTATGGTGCGTGGGTTCCGAATACTTTTCTCATAAAAAGCAGCGGCGTGTCATGGGTCCGGGGCCTTTACTATGTGGGGCTGTTTTACCTCGTGTACGGCCTCTGGATTGCGGTCCCCCTGTTATGGCGGCAAGCGGGATTCCTCCTGAAGAGTGCGTTGGGGGGGGGCGTCTGCGCCTCGTGGCTGATGTGGCAGCTCTATGTGATTTCCATCGGCGGGGATTTCATGGAGTTTAGGATGATGATGCCGGCCTGCCCTCTCGTGATGGCGGTTCTCGCGGGGTTGGTCGTGGCGGCGCGCGAGAAATGGAAACAAGGCGTTTTTTGCGCTGGGGTCATGCTTTGCAGCGTGTTACATGTGGCAGAGGCCTGGCCGTATCCGTATCCGGGCATTCAGACGATTGCGAATCTGCGGATGTATTGTGACGAATGGCGGGAGGTGGCGTTGGTGCTGAATCGCGGCCTCGGGGCGGGAGGCAGTCAGGTGAAAATCGCGGTGACTGCGGCGGGGATCATCCCGTATTACACGCGTTGCTGGACGTTAGACCTGCTGGGGCTCAATGACCGTGATGTGGCCGTGAACGGGGAGCCGATTCGTCCCGGAAGATTGGGAGTCCGGCCGGGCCATGCCAAGGTCGCTTCGTATCGTCAGGTGGAAGGGCGGGAGGTCTCCCTGTTGCTCAATCATCCGTGGGTCGTGAAGGACTTGCAGACCTTAAGCGCGACGCCGAAAACCATGGCCGAGACGTGGTGTTTCGGCGTTCCTCCGGAGCAAGTGCATTCGACGCGAGTCCGATTCCTGACAGGCCAACTGCCGCGTGTCGTGGCTTGGCCTTTTGCGGACGGAAGGTATTTGATTTCTCTGTACGTGTCTTCTGACCCCCATGTTGACGAGGCTATCCAACGCGGAAGAGCGATTGTTCTTGGTGAATAAAGCATGCCCGAGACATCTCCACAACAGCGACATCTCCTGCGGCACTGGCTGATAAGCGCTGCGGTGTTTGTCGTTTTCTTTGCGCTCTATGCGGCGACGGCCCAGCGTGGCGTAAGTTGGCAAGACAGCGGAGAATTCCAGTACCGTGTTTTGGCCGGGGATTACGTGTGGCATTCCGGCATCGCGCGGGCGCACCCCTTGTATATTCTGATGGCGCGCGGTTTTGTTCGCTTGTTCCCGCAGTCCGCCTGTTTTTATGCGATCAACCTGTTCAGCGGGGTTGGACTTGCGCTGGGCCTTGCGTTGCTGTCGGCGAGCGTCATGGCGTTGACCCGGTCCGTCCGCGCGGCGGTGCTGTCGGCTGCCGTGCTGGGGTTCGCGCATATGGCGTGGTGGCTGGGAACGGTTGCGGAGGTTTACACGTGGTCGCTGGCCTTTCTGATGGCTGAGATCTTGTGTCTGGTCCGGTACTTCGAGAAGAGGGAAGGCAGCTGGCTGATCGCGCTGTTTGCCGTGAACGGCGCGCATTGGAGTGTGCATAACTTTGCGCTGATCGATTTCGCGGTCGCTTTCGCGGTGCTGGGACTTGAGTGGTGGAAAGGCGGCCGCCGACGCGGGTGGCTGGCCATGGGCTGCTTGGCGGGATGGAGCCTCGGAAGCCTGCCGCTGCTGTGGCTGGCCAACGCGTCGCTGATGGGCGGCGAAAGTGTCACGGCGGTTATCAAGAGCGTGTTGTTCGGAGAGGGCTACATGGCGCAGGTGCTGGGCACCGGAGGCTGCGGCGGCACGTTGTGGTTGGCCAATCTGGCTTTGGCGGGGGTCAGCCTGATCAATCCCCTGTGGCTTTTTGCGGTGACGGGCGTGCGGACGAGCCGGGATGACAAGAGGGGCCAGCCCCTGTTCTGGCTGGGGATCTTGACCCTGTTTCATCTGCTGTTTTGGGTGCGCTATCCTGTGCCGGATCAAGCGACGTTTTTTTTGCCGACCTTGGGCCTGATATCGGTTTGGGTGGGCCTGGGCGGGGCGCGTGTCGGCATGCGTCCCGCGCGCTGGGCCCTGATGGTGACTTCGGGCTGCTTATGCGCGGTGGCGGGGCCTCTGCTGTTGAGCGTCGCGGCACAAAAGACAGGCGCGGCGGTGATGCGCAGCCGGGCGTTGCCGTTTCGCAGTGAAATGCCGTACTGGCTTTTGCCGTGGAAGCATTCCGAAGATTCTGCGGCGCGTTTTGTGTCCGAAGTCGGGCGGCAACTGTGCTCCGGAGATGTGCTGGTGGCGGACGCGACGGCGGCGGGGCCGCTGTTGGCGGCGCGCGAGGCGGGAGCGACCGGACGGGATTGGCGCTTGCTGACGCCTTGGTCGGGCGAAACGGAAGCGGTTTTGCGGACCTTGTTGCAGGACAGGAAAGGGCGCGTGTTTGTAGTTTCGCCGGTCGCCGGATATGCGCCGCGGCCGGTGCTGGAATTGACAAACGGGATGGAGCGCGTGGGCGCGTTGTATCGGCTCAGGTAGGGGCGAGTGCGCGGTTTCTGAAGTGCCGCCAGAGAGGCTGTTATGAGCAAGAGGATCTATTTGTCGCCGCCGTGGATGAGCGGCTGTGAACGGGCTTTGGTAGACGAGGCCTTCGCCTCGGGGTATATCGCTCCATGCGGGCCGATGGTCGACCGGTTTGAACGCGAATTCGCGGGGGTGGTCGGTATTCCCCAGGCGTGCGCGGTGTCGAGCGGCACGGCGGCGCTGGATCTGCTTTTCCACGAGTTGGGCGTGACGAAAGGTGACCGGGTGTTTTGTTCCGATCTGACCTTTGTGTCGTCGATCGCGCCGGCGGTGCATCGCGGCGCGGAGCCGGTGTTCATCGATTGCGATGAAGCGACGTGGACGATGGATCCGGACCTGCTGGAGGAGGCCTTGGCGGATGCGGCCCGGACGGGGCGGCGGCCGAAGGCGGTCGTGGCGGTGGATCTGTATGGGCAATGCTGCGATTATGGCCGGATCGGGCCGTTGTGCGCGAAATACGGTGTGCCCTTGATCATCGATGCGGCGGAAGCGCTCGGTGCCCTTTATGGAAGCTCGAATGTGCGCGAGTCGGTAACCGCGAATGGCGCGAATCAGGCGAATAATGGCAACTTTAGAAGCGCCGGGAATGCCGGTTGGGCGGCGGTGTATTCTTTCAACGGGAACAAGATCATCACGACCTCGGGCGGCGGCATGATCGCGTCGTCTGACGACGGGGTCGTGGCGAGGGCACGGAAACGGTCGCAGCAGTCGCGCGAGCCGGCGGCGTGGTATGAACATGAGGAACTGGGCTATAACTACCGCATGAGCAATATTGTGGCCGCGATCGGAGCGGGGCAGCTCCAGCATCTGGACGAGATTGTGGCGAAAAAGCGCCAGATTTTTGCGTGGTATCGGCAGAGACTGGGAAACGTTGCGGGAATTGGTTTTATGCCGGAAGCGGCCTACGGACGGTGCACGCGGTGGCTGACGGTGGCGTTATTGCGACCACTCAGTGGTCGCAATGGCGAATGTAAAAACGGTCCGGAGACGGAGGACGGCAAGCCGACGGAGAGGGTGATGCGGGTGATTGAGGCTTTGGAACGCGAGAATATCGAGTCGCGTCCGGTATGGAAGCCGATGCATCTGCAACCGGTGTTCCGAAAGGCGGAGGTGGTGGGCGGCGGAGTGAGCGCGCGGCTGTTTGAAAACGGGCTGTGTCTGCCTTCTGGCGCGGGTTTGGGCGAAGCGGACGTCGACCGCATCTGTGGCCTCGTTGCGCGTGTGCTCGGATAATCTGGGCTGTAAACGGCGGCGTTTTTTTGATTCAATAAATACCTTTAATGAAACCGGAGTGGAAAGAGCAAATCGGTGTCTGGGGCAGCCAACTCGGATGCTTCGCGGTGGATTCTGCGGTGATGGCGGCGGCCTATCTGACCGCTTTTCTGCTGCGCTTCGATTTCAATGAGCCGTGGTGGGGATGGCGGCTCGTGGCGGCCTCGTTTGTGACGGTGTGGGCGGTGCAGGGGTTGGCGCTGGTTCTGTTCGGGTGCAACCGGCTGCTGTGGCGGTACGTGAGCGTGGGCGATGTGCCGCGCTTCATCGGCGCCGTCACGGCGTCCACCGCCGTGCTGCTTCTGCTGCGCGTGATGCTTCCGGAGTATCACGGGATACGGCCGCCGTACAGCATCACCTTTTTCAACAGCTTTCTGGTGACGGGCGGTCTGCTGGGCGTCCGGCTGGTGTGGCGGCTCATGTCCGACGGTGAGTTCGGCTGGGAGGCGGTGAAGCGCGGACGCGTCCGGCGGGTGTTGCTGGTGGGCGCTGGCTCGGCCGGGAATCTAGTGGCGCGCGAACTGCGGCGCCAAGGCGGACGCCGGCTCTCGGTGGTCGGTTTCCTGGACGATGATCCGGCTAAACGGCATGCCAAGATTCAGGGCCATGCCGTGCTGGGCAGGATTGACGATCTGCCCGCGATGGTGCGCAAACGCGCGGTGGAAGAGGTGATTGTCTCGATGGCGCGGGTCCCGCGCGATGTGATCCGGCGGGTGGTGCGGCTGTGCGAGCGCGCGCACGTGCCGGCGCGGATCGTGCCCGGCTATTATGAACTGATCGACGGCAGCCTGACCGCCTCGAAGATCCGCAACGTCGATGTGGCTGACCTCTTGGGCCGCGAAGAAACCTCGCCGGACGGCCGCGCGGTCGTGGAGCTGTTCAGCCAGAAGCGCGTGCTGGTGACCGGGGCAGGCGGAACGATCGGCAGCGAGCTGGTGCGGCAGATCTTGCGCGCGGGACCGGAACAGCTGGTGATGGTGGAACGCTCGGAAAACGCGCTGTATGAAATCGAGCGCGAGGTCCGGAAGCTGGGCGTTGAGACGCCGGTGGTGGCGCTTCTGGCCGACATCGGCGACCGGCGTCGGATGGACGCGGTCCTCTGCCAGTATAAGCCGCAGATTCTGGTCCATGCGGCGGCGCACAAGCATGTGCCCTTGATGGAACAGAATCCGTCGGAGGCGGTGAAGAACAATGTTCTGGCGACGCGGATGTTGGGCGAGGCCGCCGTCGAATATGGAGTGGAGCGCTTCGTCTTCATATCGACGGACAAGGCGGTGAAGCCGGTGTCGGTCATGGGCATGACCAAACGGCTGGCGGAAATCGCGTTGCAGGAGCTGAACCGGCGGGGGAAAACGCGTTTCTCGGCGGTGCGGTTTGGAAATGTGCTCGACTCGTCCGGGTCGGTGGTGCCGCTCTTCCGCGAGCAGATTAGAAAAGGCGATGCGGTGACGGTCACCCATCCCGAAATGAAGCGCTATTTCATGACGATTTCGGAGGCCGTGTCGCTCGTGCTGCAGGCGGCGGCATTGGCGCAGGGCGGGGAGATCTTTGTGTTGGATATGGGCGAGCCGGTCAAGATTGTCGAATTGGCTGAAGAGATGATCGCGCTGTCCGGGTTGCGCCCGCATGAGGATGTCCCGATTGTCTTCACGGGCATCCGCCCGGGCGAAAAGCTGTTTGAGGAGCTGGATGTGAGCGAGCGGTCGGCTTATAAGACGGGGCACGCGCGGATCTTTGTGAGCAAGATCCGGGAGGCGGAGCCCAAAAGCGTGGCGGCGATGTTGTCGGTCTGCCAGACGGTGAGCGCCGATGGGCTGGACGCCGAAAAGGTCCGTGCGGCCGTGCGCCAGGTGATGTCGACGTTGGCTTTGGCGGCTGAGGGCTTGGGTGAAAGGACAGGGGCCTGATGAAATGGCGCATGGGCATGTCGCGCTGGCTGGCGCTGGCGGTGATTGCGGTCGCGGCCGGTTTCAACTACCGGTACATGATCGATTTCACCATGGTCATGTTCGCGTCGCCGCTGGAGGACATGTCGCACGGCTGGCTGGTGCCGTTCGTCAGTCTGTATGTGCTGTGGGCTCAGCGTAAGGCCCTTCGCGTCGCGGCGGGAGAACCGTGCTGGCGCGGGGCGGTGTGGGTGGCGCTGTTTCTGGTGATCGCCTGGTTCGGCGGGCGCGGCGGACAGTCGCGGCTGGAGCAGGTCTCGTTCATCGGTTTGGTGTGGGCGGTGCCGTACGCGTTCTGGGGCCGCGGCGTCGGGCGGCTGATGCGGTTCCCCGCCGCCTATTTGGTGTTCACGATACCGGTCTCGTCGTTCATCGATTTCTTCACGATCCATCTGCGGATCCTGTCCTCCTCGTTGGCCACCGGGATATTAAACGGCGTAGGTGTGGCGGTTGAACGTTCGGGGACGGCGCTGTTTTCGCGTGTGCCGGGGGCGGAGTTTAACGTGGATGTGGCGGACCCCTGCAGCGGCATCCGCTCGCTGTTCGCGCTGATGGCGCTGACCGCGGCCTATGCGTACTTTACGCAGAAGACGGTGCTCAGGAAATGGGCGCTGTTCTTCTGCTCGCTGCCGATCGCGATGATCGGCAACATGGCCCGCATCATGTCGATCTGTCTGGTCGCCATGGGGTTCGGTCAAGAAGCGGCGACGGGATATTATCATGATTATTCCGGATATGTGATTTTTCTGGTGGGCGTGCTGCTGATGATCAAGTCGGGCGAGTGGATTCAGGCGTGCGGACCGGCTTTGGAACGGCTTTTGCCGTGGGTGGGCGCGGGCGAACAACGGACTGGTGAAGCGGGTGCGGGCGGGGCGGCGCGCGCGGGATGGAAAGGCGTCGGCATCGTCGGCGCCGTGTGCGCGTTGGGGGTGGCCGTCTTTATCGCCAACCTGTCGATGCCGTCGGCGGTGTATGACTCGGCTTCCTTTGTTGCGGATGCGTTGCCGGAGAAGGTGGCCGATTTCGTGAGCGATGTGCCGTGGTTCTGCCACAATCCGCAGTGTCTGGAGGTTACCGAAGAGCAGGCCCTGGCCAAAAAAGGACGGGGAGGGGCGGAGGGATATGTCTGCCCGTCTTGCGGCGGGGCGTTGCACAAGGTCTCGCTGGGCGAAGAGTCCGACCTGCCCAAGGACACGGTGATTCTCAAGCGGAACTATCGGGCGGTGGACGGGCTCGCGTATGCGGTGAGCGTGGTGATCGGCGGGCGGCAGCGCAACAGCATCCACCGCGCGGAGCTGTGTCTGCCGGCGCAGGGTTTTGCCATGTTAGACGCGGAGCGGACACCTTTACGCCTCAGCGGCGGCAAGACGCTGTTGGTCCGCAAGATCACCGCCAGGCGCACGGGGGGGGGCACGATCAGTCTTGTCTATTGGTTTTTGAGCCGGGAACGGGAATGCTGCTCGCATACGCAGCGGATCCTCTTGGATGTTTGGGATCGCTCGGTCCATAACCGGATCAACCGGTGGGTCATGGTGGCGGTCAGCGTGTCTTCGGAGTTGCAGACGCCTGAGAGTATGGAGCGGTTTGAAGGTTTCTTGTCGGATTTGTGTCCGCGCATCCTGCCGGACCGCTGAAGGGTTGAATATGACGGTGAATTGGGTCACAGAACTGATCGATTATTCCGGGAGCGTGTTGGCCCGCATGACGACCGACGGGGCTAAATATGCGGCGGCATTTCTCGGGGCGCTGGCGGTGACGCTGGTGTTGACGCCGATCTTCCGTGAGACGGCCCGCAGGATCGGCATGGTGGATCGGCCGGACGCGCGGCGCATCAATAAAATCCCGATTCCGCGCGGCGGCGGGCTTTCGATTTTCGTGGCATTTCATGGGGTGCTCGGCGCGTTGGTGCTGGCCCTCGGCTCTCCGCTCTGCCAGCATTTTTCCTATTTCTGGCAAGGGCGTTTCCTGCTGGCGTCGGGGGTTCTGGTGACGGTCGGCCTGCTCGATGACAAGCTGGGCTTGCGGCCGGTTGTTAAGCTGGCCGGCCAGGTGGCCGTGGCGTTGATCCTCTATCTTTCGGGCGTGCATGTGGGCGGTATCGCGGTGGCCTTCCCGCCTTGGCTGGACTGCCTGGCGACCGTGTTCTGGATCGTCGGCGCGATCAACGCGTTTAACTTGATCGACGGGCTGGACGGCTTGGCGACGGGCTTGGCCCTCATCGCCTCGGTGGGGCTTGCGGGGGCGTTGCTTTTTACGGGCAATACGGCGGCAACCCTGCCGTACCTGGTGTTGGCGGGTGCCTGTCTGGGGTTCCTGCGGTACAACTTCCACCCGGCGTCGGTTTTTCTGGGCGACACGGGCAGCATGTTTCTGGGGTTATGCGTCGCGACGTTGCCGCTCATGACCGGTTCGCGGAAAGAACTGGTGGCCTCGCTGGGGATGCCGCTTCTGGCGATGGGGGTCCCCATCTTCGATACGATGCTGGCGATTTGGCGGCGCTCCGTGAGGGCGCTGTTGCCGCAGGGCGTTGTCGGTGTCGGAGCCCGGATGCGGGTGATGCAGCCGGACAAAGAGCATGTGCATCACCGCCTTTTGCGCGCCACCATGAACCAGCGTTCGGTCGCGATGATTCTTTATTCGATCAGCGCCGTTCTGGTGGCGGTGGGGCTCGGGGGGACGCTCCTCCGGGGCCGGGCCCCCGGTTTGTTTCTGATCGCGTTCATCATCGCGATCGCGGTGGTGGTGCGGCATCTTGAGCGGGTCGAGCTGTGGGATACCGGGCGGCTGCTGTCCGGCAAGCGCGGCACGATCCGGCAGGGGCTGTTGGTGCCCCTCTACATTGTTTTAGATGTTTTCTCCCTGAGCGGGGTCTGGATGTCGGCGCGATGGCTGGCGGGCATGCCGTTGGGACGGAATGATTTTCTCGGCAACCTTCCGCTGTTTGTGGTCCCGGTGTTTATGACGCTGGTGGCGACAAAGACCTATTGGCGCGTCTGGACGCGGGCGCAGATCCGCGATTTCGCGGTGTTGGGGATGTCTGTTTTGACGGGGACGGCAATGGGGTTTGGGCTGGTGTGGCTGTTCAACGAGCATGAGCCGAACATGCTCCGCTTCACCGTCATGTTCGGGACGCTGGCCGTATTGCCGGTCTCCGGCATCCGGCTGTGGCGGGATTATATCCGCGGTCTCATGCAGATGATGGAACGGCGCGTTCTGCTTGAAAAGACGGAGACCTTGCGTTTTCTCGCGTATGGAGGTGGGCTGCGGTTCCGCAGTTACTTGCGCGAACTGGCCGAGCGCTCAGGCATGAATGACCGCGTGGTGATCGGTGTCATTGACGACGACATCCATTTGAAGGGGCGCATCGTGGCGGGGCTCAATGTGTTGGGCGGCATTGAGGAGATCGCCGGAATCGTGACGGAACATCGGATTGACGGCGTCATCATCACGTGTCTGATGGACAAGCAGAAGCAGGCGCGGGTGGCGAAGCAGTTGGAGAAGATGGGCGTGCTGGTGTCGGTCTGGGCCTGCGAGGAGCATGTCTTGTCTGATCCGAACAGCCGGATGGACGAGAAGAAAGCGAATTAGTTCGCTGCCGCGGCTGTGCAGGCGTCGCGCGGACTGTGAAAACGGGGGTGTGATGAAGAGTTATCGCAAGGAACTGTGGTTCAAGTTGAGCAGCCGGAGGGGCTATGTGAACATCACCCCGGATGTCGAATCCTGCCTGCGGGAGAGCGGAATCCGCGAAGGGCTCTGCCTGGTCAACGCGATGCACATCACGGCCAGCGTGTTCATCAACGACGACGAGCGGGGCCTCCATGCCGACTTCGAGCGCTGGCTGGAGAAGCTCGCGCCGGAGAAACCGCATGGCCAGTATGCGCACAACGGGGCGGAGGACAACGCGGACGCGCACCTGAAACGGCAGGTAATGGGCCGGGAGGCGGTTGTCGCCGTGACGGAAGGGAGGCTGGATTTCGGGCCGTGGGAGCAGATCTTCTACGGCGAATTCGACGGGCTACGGAACAAGCGCGTGCTGGTCAAGATCATCGGAGACTGAGGACATGCTGTTCGCGCTGATGAAATTCGTGACGTGGCTGTTGAGCCCGCTGATGCTGGGGCTGGCGGGTGTTCTGGCGGGCGGCTACTGGGTGTGGCGCGATCAGACGCGGCGCGGCCTGTGGACTCTGGCCGCGTCTCTCGTGTGGCTGTGGATCTGGTCTTCGCCCTGGTTCCTGATTCTTTTCGGCGGCGCGTTGGAGCGCGGGTTTCCTCCCGCCAAAGTGGAGTCGCTGCCCCGGGCGGATGCGATCGTGGTACTGGGCGGCGGCATTGCCCCGCCGACCGCTTGCACGCGTTACGCGGAGCTTTCCTCGGGGGCCGACCGCGGCTGGCATGCGGCGCGGTGTTACCATGCGGGCAAGGCGCCTGTCATCCTGTTCTCCGGCGTTGCGGAGGGCCCCGGAATGAAACAGTTCCTGATGGACCTGGGCGTGCCTCCCGCCAAGATCGTTCTGGAGACGGAGAGCAAGAACACCTTCGAGAACGGCGTTTTCGTGAAAGAGAAGCTGAAAAGCTTGAAAGCCAAGCGCGTGCTTCTCGTGACTTCGGCGTGGCACATGCGGCGGTCGGCAATGACCTTCAGAAAAATGGGGGTGGAGGTGATCCCTGCGGGGGCGGACTATGAGGCCTTGACCGCCCGCGGCTCCCTGACGCCCAAGATGCTCGCGTACTATCTGCCGACTGCCGATTGCCTGAACAAGAGTTCTGCCGTGCTGAAAGAGCACATCGGGTATTGGGCGTATCGCGGCTATCTGTTGGCGGGCGGAACAAAGCGCTGAGCGCGGACCGCCCTCCTCGTGTTTCTTCCCGTCCCCCTGCCTCGTTTTCGCGCTTGCGTCGCGTGCTCGGTTTTGATTAAATGTGCGCGATTACGAACATAAGTGAACACACATGAGCGAGGCGGTTTCCAAAGAGCTGGCCGAGGCCAGATGGCGCAAGCTGAGGGGCTTTCTGCGTGAGCGCGGCATTCTGCGCGTCGAGGAGCTGGCGTCGGAGCTGGGCGTTTCGGCCGCGACGGTTCGGCGTGACTTGGCCGCGCTGGAGGCGTCCGGCGAGCTGCGGCGCATCCATGGCGGCGCCATGGCCCCGGAGGGGCGCGACGAAGAACCGCTTTTCGATGACAAGACCTCGATGGCCGCGCTGGAGAAGGGCCGCATCGCCGAGGCGGCACTCAAACTGATCGGACCGCGCGACATCGTCTATCTCGACGGCGGCAGCACGATTTTGGCGTTGGCGCGTCTTTTGACCGCGCAGACGCAACTCACGGTCGTGACCAACTCGCTGCGCGTGGCGCAGGTTTTCAGCAACGGCGGCCCGCGCATGATTCTCACGGGCGGGGAATGCCGGTTGCTCAGCCAGACCTTTGTGGGGCCGTTGACGAGGGCCGTGTTGGAGCAGATGCATCTCGACGTCGCTTTCATGGGGACGATCGGCGTGTCGGCCGAGCAGGGCCTGACCACGACCGATCCGGCAGAGGCCTTTACCAAGGAGCAGGCGATGGCGCGCGCAACGCGCACCGTGCTTTTGGCGGACAGCTCGAAATTCGGGAAGACGAGCTTTGTCCGCTTCGGCACACTTTCAACCCTTTCCGCACTCATCTCAGACAAACAGATGCCCCCCGCGCAGAGGAAGGCGTTCCAGCGCGCCGGAGTCGAAACGATTCTCGTGTGATATCGGGAACGATTGGCCACGAACGAACACAAGGAACACTAAGAATGGCAACCAACAATTACCTCAGTACGCTGAAGCCCAGTTTCAAACCCACCACGTATAATCTCGGCAAGATTCAGGCCTACCAGTACAAGGGCACGCTGAAAGACGAAATCGCCGCCGGCCATCTGACGGCGGCGCAGGCGGTCGATGTGCTGGAGGACATGCTGACGATCCGCGAGTTCGAAGAGATGATCGTCAAGCTGCGTTCGGGCGCCTATGACGCTTGCAAGGACTATCAGTATCGCGGTCCCACGCATGTGTCGATCGGCCAGGAAGCCACGGCGGTCGGCTGCTGCGCGGCGCTTCACTACGACGACTTCATCACCTCCACCCACCGCGGCCACGGCGACTCGCTGGCCAAGGGCTGCACCGCCATCCGCGGCATGAGCGTGGAAGAGCTGAAGTCCCGCGTGCCCTCCTGCACCTCGACCAAGAAAAAGGAGCTGATCGAGGCGGCGCTCGACGGCCATGTCTACCGCGCCATCGCCGAGCTGTTCGGCAAAGAGGACGGCTATTGCAAGGGGCGCGGCGGAGGGATGCACATTGCCGACTTTAAGGCCGGACACCTCGGCGCGAACGCCATCGTGGGCGGCGGCGTTCCGATCGCGACGGGCTCGGCCATGAGCGCCCGCTATTTCAAGACCGGTAAGGTCACCTGCTGCTTCGCAGGCGACGGCGCCTACGCGAACGGCGTGGTGCTGGAGTCGCTCAACTGGGCCGCCATGGGCCAGTTCACAGACCCGACGTACACGAGCAACGCCTTCGGCCTGCCGATCGTCTATGCGGTCATCAACAATCACTATGGCTTCACGGGCCGCATCGACGGCGAGGTCGCCGGCGTTTGCACCGTCGCGCGCCGCGCCGCCGGCTTCGCGGACAACAACATGTACGCCGAAGTGATCAACGGAATGGACATCCTCGCCTGCATGGACGCCATGCGCCGCGCCGCCGATCTTGCGCGCAGCGGCAAGGGCCCCGTGCTGTTGGAGTTCGACACGTACCGCAACTACGGCCATTCGCTGGGCGATCCCCGCAACGAGTATCGCACCAAGGAGGAAGAGGCCGAGTGGAAGACACTGGACCCGATCGCGAAGTTCGAGAAACAGCTGCTTGAGGCCGGATGCATTTCCGCCAAGAAGCTCGCCGATCTCAAGGCCAAGGTCGCGGACCGTAACGCCCGCATGGCTGCCAAGGCGGCTTGGTCGAAGGATCCCGATCCGGCCGACGTCATCAAGTACATGTACACCGACACCCGCGTGGAAACGGTCCCCGAGAAGTTCGCCGAAGTGAAACTCGAAGGCAGTCTCCCCGCGATCAAACGGACCGACGATGGCCAGATCACCTACAAGGACGCCATCAAAGAGGCCATGATCGAAGAGATGCAGCGCGATAACCGCGTGGTGCAATGGGGTGAAGACATCGCCGAATACGGCGGGGCTTTCAAAGTCACCAAGGGCCTGACCGAGGCCTTCGGGCGTGACCGCGTCTTCAACTCGCCGATCTCCGAGGCCTGCATCTGCGGCACGGCGGTCGGCGCAGCCATGACCGATCTGCGTCCCGTGGTGGAACTGATGTACATGGATTTCTGCCTCATGGCCTCCGACCAGATCGCCAATCAGGCGGCCAAGTGGCACTATATGTCCGGCGCCAACATCGAGGTCCCGCTCGTGTACCGCGCCTCCGTGGGCGGCGGCAAGGGATACGGCGGGCAGCACTCGCAGACGCTGGAGTCGGTCTTTACCCATATCCCGGGCCTCTACGTGGTCTATCCGGCCACGCCCGCCGATGCCAAGGGCATGCTCAAGAGCGCCATCCGCGACAACAACCCGATACTCTTCGTCGAATCGCAGATCATGTACAACGTCAAAGGGGTCGTTCCGAAAGAGGAATACCTGGTCCCGCTCGGCAAGGCCGACATCAAGCGTGCGGGCAACCAGGCCACGATCGTGACGTGGGGACCCATGTTGTACGATGCGCTCAAGGCCGCCGACCAGCTCGCCGCCGATGGCATCTCCGCCGAAGTGGTGGATCTCCGGTCGCTGGTGCCGCTCGACATGGAGACCGTGCTGGCCTCCGTCCGCAAGACGGGCCGCTGCGTGGTCGCCAGCCATTGCGTGGACATCGGCAGCTTTACGGCTGAGATCGCCTCGCGCGTCGTGGCTGAGGCGTTCGACTCGCTTGACGCGCCCGTGCTGCGCGTCGGCTCGAAGGACGGCATCGCGCCGCAGGCGTACTCGTTGGAGGACGCCTTCCTGCCGCACGACCGCGACATCGTGGCCGCTGTGAAGAAGCTTCTCTAATCACAGGAAAAACAAATACGGACCTGTTTTAGAGTGGGAGGGGCGACGGGATTCCGTCGCCCCTTTTTTATTTTGTAGGCACGACCGGCTCGCGCTTTCCCGAGCGGTAGAGCAGATAGGTCGCCACGCTTTCCGGCAACGGACGGGGATGCCGGGCCAGCAGCCCGTTGATCTCCACGTTCAGTGCACGCTCCCAAAGCGGATCCGGACCGAAGGCCATGAGGGCGAGGCTGAACGCATCCACGGGGAGCGCCTCCCACGCCTTCGGCGCGTCAAACCCCCATTCGAGCGTTTGGCGGGCGAGCGCGTCGCAAGCCCGCCGGGTCCTCTGTTCGAGCTCGGCTGTGTAGGGGTGTCCGCTGCCTTTGAGCGCGAGGTGCAGTTCGAGACAGGCGCGAATCATCACCGCGCGGTATTGGGTCGAAGCATTGTGGGCGTCGAACCAGTTGCCGTCGTCCATCTGCCCGGCGAGCACGCCGTAGCGGAGGAGCGCGACGGACGCTTCACGGTAAGGCGTTTCGCCGGTGATCCGGTAGAGGCGCGCGGCGAGCCAGGCGTGAAAACAATTGTAATTCCAGTTCGGCACAAGCGGCTGGTGCAGCCCCCATTCCGCCGCGCGCCGCGCCGCCTCCAGCCATGCCGTGTTTCCTGATGCGGCATAAGCGGTGAGCAGGGCCATCGCTGCTTCGCCGTTGTCGAAATTCAGTTCGCCCGTGCCCCCGTCCTGTACGATGTAGCCGTTTTCGATGGCCGTTTCGCCGCGTTTTTCCAGCACGGAAACCAGCCGGCGCGCGGAAACGGCAAGGCGATCCTTTTCGCCGGGCGCGGGAACCGGGAATCCGAAAACGCCGTTCGTGCCTTGAATTGCCAACAGGGCCTCCGCACCCGCGCAGGCTGTCTTGTCAGCCGCGTCGGTCAGATACAGCGCCCTCACCCAGCGTCCGATGGCGCGGGGACGGGGTCGCCTGCCGGACTTTTCGTTCTGCCAGGGATAACGGCCGGCCAGGTCACGCAGGGTGTTGGTCCAGCAGTCGCACACATGGGCCAGAGAGGGCGGCGCGGTATCGATGGGCGCATGTTTCCTCAGGCCGGTTTCGGGCACGCCAGCCTGTTTGCCGAGTGCCGCCACAATCTCGCCGCGCAAGCGCGTGAGTTCTCCATCGTCGTGCCGTTCCGCCGCGGCAAAGAACTGTCGGCGGAGCGCAGGAGCGAGGTCCGCGTGCGCAACCGAAACGGCCGCGAGCAGCATGAGGCCCCAGCGCTGAAAAGGACGGTCGGATAAAGTCATGGGATGACTCGTCGTCTCAACTCGCTGTCCCGAGCAACGCCACGGCGGAGGACGGATACCCCCCAAGCCAAGCCGCGAGCGTCTGGGCGTCGCCGGATGAGAGCGATTGGACGGCCTTCAGGTAGTCTGCTGGGGGCAGCGACGAAAGGACATCAGAAACAGGGGCGGGCACCGCGGCGGTCTCGCGGGCGGCAACAAATCCGGCGAGCGATGCTCTCAGCGAAGGCCAGGCGGCCACAAAGGCGCGGTGTTCTTCGGTGGCCGGATCCGGCAAGCCGAGGGTGAGCGATTGCGAGACCTTTTGGGCCAATTCATCCAGACGGGTGAGGCGTTCGCCCAAGATCTCCGCGAGCCGGCGGCGCGCGCCGGCGTGGCAAGCCGCCTGAAAGGGGGCGGCCAGCATGAACGGCGCACGGACCACGCGGTACCAAACATCGAGCGCGGCAATGTTGCCGATGTAAAGCAGGTTGTTGCGCAGCACACGGCGGACGCCGTGGTACTGGCGCGGGTTGTAGGGCGCGTCGATATTGCTGCGGAACGAGGGCTTCGCCACAAGGCGTCCCGGCTCCGTCACGTCGCCGCGCCAGATTTGGCCGGCGGGGATAACGGTGCCGAATTCAATGACACATGGGCCGACCAGTCCGCCTTGGCCGCCGAGGAAGATCGCGGGCTGATTGAGCAGCACGCCGCGCGGCACGTCGCCGACGAGCGAGGCGGTCGCCTTGTCCTGATGCGGCGTGAAGTTGAAATGGATGTAGGAAGAGCCGATCTCCGAATGGTCTTTGCGGCCCGTGCCGCCGGCCATCAGCGCATCGCAGAAGTTGATCAGGCTGCCGGCCGTGGCCCACGGCAGGAACACGGTCTGTTTGGCGCCGACACTGTGGGCGATCGAGGATTCTTCCTCAAACAGGCATCCGGGACGCACGTGCGCGCCGCTGCCCGCCTTGAAGCCGTCGAGGAACGTGCTCCGCTCGAAGAAGCCGCCCGCCAGATGCACATCCGCGCCGAGCTGGCAGTCCGCCACGGTCGCAGGGGCTTCGGCGCCGAGCACGCAGCCGCGGCCGATGGAGAGCGCGGAGCCGCTGAGGCGGCAGCCGGGATGGATGACGACGCCCGGCGCGATACGGTCGGGGACGACGTTGTCGGCGACGTAGGCGGTTTCCGGAGCGAGAAAGACGACACCGCGGGACTGGAGCTGGTGAAGTGCAGATGTCATGATTTTTTACCTTTCACCGTCCGCCGTTCACCTTCCAAGAAAACCCCGAGATAACGTTCAACGTTGAACTTTCAACTCTCAAGTATAATCCAGTGGGTTTTGGCAGTCGTTCGCAATTCTCCCCGCTTGAACGTTGAGCTTCTTCTCCTCACACCCCCAGCCCTTCGGCAACGGCCTGCGTGAGTTTCTCGATCCAGGTTTCGACCAGGGCGGATTCGCTGGCCTCGACGAGCAGGCGGATTTTGGGCTCTGTGCCGGAATAGCGCACGATCACGCGGCCGGCTTCTTTCAGCTCCGCTTCGCAGGCTTTGATCGCTTCGGCCAAAACGGGAACCTCGCTGACGGGCTTCTTTTCCTTGACTCTAATGCTGACGAGTTTCTGAGGGTACTCGGTCATGCAGTCGGCGAGCTGTGCGAGCGTCTTGCCCTCTTCCTTCATCATGCGCATGACCTGCAGCGCGCTGATGATGCCGTCGCCCGTGGTGGCATGCGAATGGAAGATCAGGTGACCGGATTTTTCGCCGCCGAGGGAATGCCCGCCTTTGCGCATGGCGTCGATGACGTAACGGTCGCCCACGTCGGTGAGCTCCACCTTGATGCCGTTTTTGCGCATGGCGTCGTGCAGGCCGAGGTTGCTCATGCTGGTGACCACCAGCGTGTTGTTGGCGAGCAAGCCGCGTTTCTTGAAGGCGATGGCGCAGGCTGCGAGCACGCGGTCGCCGTCCACGATGTGGCCGTGGGCGTCGGCGAAGATGACGCGGTCCGCGTCGCCGTCGAGGGCGATCCCGATGTCCGCCCCGTGCTCTTGGACCAGTTTGGCGATCCCTTCGGGGTGCAGCGCGCCGCAATTCGCGTTGATGTTCAGCCCGTCGGGGGACACGCCGGTCTTAATGATCGTGGCGCCCAGCTCGCGGAAGATCCAAGGGCCGATGTCATAGGCCGCGCCGTTGGCGCAGTCCATGACCACTTTGAAGCCGCTGAGCTTCTCGTTGGCGATGGTGCTCTTGGCGAACTCGATGTAGCGCCCGCGCGCGTCGTCCAGGCGATGGGCTTTGCCGAGCTGGTCGCTGCGGATGGCGTCGGTGTTCAGGTCCGTTTCGAGGATCAGACGCGTGATGTCTTCTTCTTCCTCGTCTTCGAGCTTATAGCCGAGGGGGCTGAAGATCTTGATGCCGTTGTCATCGTAGGGGTTGTGCGAGGCGGTCAGCATGATTCCCACGTCGGCGGCGAGCGAGCGCGTCAGGTGGGCCACGGCCGGCGTGGGCACCGGGCCGACCAGAAAAACATCGCATCCGGCGGAGACCAAGCCGCTGGTGATGGCGGTTTCCAACATGTAGCCTGAAAGTCGGGTGTCTTTGCCGATCACCGCGCGCGCGCTGCCGTAGCCGTGGGCGTTGAGGCGCTTGCCGAGCGCTTTGCCGAGCTTGAGGGCGAGTTCCGCATTGACCGGGAACCGGTTGGCTTGTCCGCGGATGCCGTCTGTTCCGAAAAGTTTTTGCATGGCGACCTACTTTGCTTTATTGATCCGGTTCTTTTTTACCGTAACAGCTTGACCGCCGCAAGTGTTTTTCGCGTTTTGGCCCGCCTTGGGGTGTGATTCAACGTTGTTGAAAACACCCCCGGAGGAGGCGTTGGGAAGGATGCGCTGTTTTCGGGCCTTGCTGCGCGCTCAGGGAAAGAGATCGATGGATTGCTCCTGTTCAAGCCAGCCATGCGTCAAGGTGTGGCGCAGTTCGGCGCGGTAGGGGAAATCCGGGTTGTCGAGCAGGAATTGCTCCGTGCGGTGGCGCTGTTCGGAGGAGAGCGGCAAGAGATGTTCGCGCAGAGCGGCTGAGGGCGTGGGCGGCACGTACAGCCGCAGCGGGATGGCGCGGGCGACCTGCTCGGCGATCCGGTAGCCGTCGAGATCGGTGTCGCCCCAGTGCAGCCCCGTCACCTTGGCTTGCGCGAAATGGCGCAGCAGCGTCTTGACGGCGGCGTTGGGGTAGCCTGCCGTGTAGAGCGCGGGACGGTGTGTCTCCACCAGCCGGTGGAAGGGCGCCGCATTCTCGCTGGTGACCAGCGTATCGCAGGGCTCTTCAAGACGGAGTGCGGTGAGCCCGCGCACGGTTTTCCATGAGAGGATTGCCGCTTCACCGCCCTGCCACAGGCGGCAGGGCCAATCGAGCCACTCGCCTTCGCATGTGCGGTAGGCAAACGGCGCGAAAACCACGGCGTGCGTGGTGTAGGGGTTTTCGATGATGCCGCAGGCGCTGAGGAGCGCGGCCGCATCAGCATCCGGGCTGCCCGACTGCAAGCGGAGCAGGTGCTCGAGCTGCTGGCGGAGGGGGCCGCTGCGCAGGGCTTTGCTGTCGTTGAAGTGTTTCGCGCCGAGTTCGGAAAGCGTGATGCCTGCGGGGGCGGTCGGCAGCGAGCGCAGCACCGCGAAGAGCGCGACCAGATCATCTGAGGCGGACGCGGACGTCCTGAAAAAGCGCAGCAGCAGGTCAGAGCGGCGCAAGGTGTTGATGAAGTCGGCCGCTTCCGGATACAGCACCTTGAGACGCTGCAGCGCTTGCGCGAAACGGTCTTCCGCCGACAGGGCGGGTTTGGGCGGCGTGGGCCTCACGCCCAGCAAATCGGCGAGCGGCAGCCAGCGCACGGGGTCGCGCTGCGAGTCGTCGAGCCTCGCTTTGAGCCGTCCGTTCTCCTCGCGGCAGCCGGGAAAGATCTCTTCCAGGGCGCGCTGAACCGTTTTGTCCTGCGGTATGTCGCCCAGCGTCAGTTTCGCTGGAAGCGGTGTGCCCGAGACGGCCCGCCGCGCGGCGCGCAACAGCCACGGCCGCATCGCGGGGCAGCGTTCGAGCCGTTCTTTCCAGAAGGCGGACATGGCGAAACTCACAGCTCCTGCCCGAAGGCGACGGTTTCTGGCCCGTTGTGCCCGGTGTCGAGGAGGTCGAGCTGCTTGGGCGCGGCGCTCCAGTGGTAGGGGTAGAGATGGACATTGAACGTGCTGTCTTTGACCACGAGGACAGAGGTGGAGTAGGCGATCTCTTTTTTCACGCCGTCCTGGTCTGGCGAAGCCACGAAGAGCTGGAGCTCGAGGTCAGTCGCAAAGCCGAGCAGCTGGTCGCGCCGCCCCGCGTCGATGCCGTAAAAGGCCTCGTCGAAAATCAGGACCGGCAGGCGGATTTTTTCTTTGTCGTAGAGAAAATGCGCGATCGTCAGGATCAGCAGGTAGTTCGGCACGGCCTGTTCGCCGCCGGAGCCGATGCTTTTGACCTTGCGGTCCATGACGATGCCATCCGCGCCCGCGGTCAGGACCTTGAGCTCGTAGCGGAACCAGTTGCGGTAGTCGAGGATCGGTGGGATTTCGCCGATCTCCGTGTTCTTGATCTCTTCCGCATGGTCTTCGATGAAGGCGCGCAGGTCGGCCTCGGTCTTCTCGGGGTCGAGCGAGCGGTAATGCGTCACCAGGTCGCACAGGCGTTTGCAGGATTCCAAGGGCGTGATGGAAAAGGCGTAGCGGTTGTTGCCGAAGGTCCGCTGCTTGAGGAGCTGGCCGATTCGGCGCGACATCTCCGTGAGACGGAACACGCTGCTTTGGAGTTTCTCCACCAGCTTGTCCATCACCAGCTGACGAAAGAGTTTGAGCGTTTGCTCGTTGATCAGCTCTTCCTGTTCACGCAGCTCTTGTCCGGCGCCGTCCAGCACGTCGGACACGGTGCGGCTGCGCCGGTCGGTGAGGGTGTTGAGCATTTCATCATAGACAAACCCGAATGCGATGCCCTCGGGCAACATGACCTTGCTGCGGATCTTTTCGGCCGTCACGGCGGCGGTTTCGCGCGTGGCGTCGGCGCGTGCCTTGAGTGCGCTGCGGCTGTCGGCGTCTGGGCCGCAACGGGCGCGTACGAACACGTCGAGCGGGCCCTCCGGCAAGACCAGCAACAGCAGGCGCTCCTGCGCGGCATCGCGTTCCGCGTGCATGGCGGCGAGGTCGGCGAGGTTCTGTTCACACAGGGCCTTGAGGCCCTTGACGTTCTGGTCTGCGCGCCCGGATTCCCGGATGTTGGCTTCGGTTTCGGCCTTGTGCTTGGCGCACTTTCGCTCGACTTCTCTGATCCGCTCTTCGAGCCCGTCGAGGCCGGCCTTCTTCATGGCCACGAGGATGTCGGCGTGGAGATCCTTTTTCGCTTGGAGATCTTCTTCGTGGTACTGGCAGGTCTCGCGGGCGTTGAGGTAGTCGCCTTTGGCGAGAATCTCTTTGCTGACGCTTTGGGAAACGGCGTCGCGCAGCCGCGGCAGGTCTTCGCCGATTTCGTTGAGCAGGGTCTTGAAGAGCGCGAGCTGCTGGCGGCGGCCGTGCAGATGGTCATGTTCGGCGGCGATCTCTTTGCGCTCTTTCTCGGTCGCGAGGCGTTTCTTGTCCAGCTCGCGCAATTCGCGTTCCAACTCGCGGCGGCGCAACTCTTCGCCGATGAGGCGCGGCGGCGTGTCGGCCAGCGGCTGTTCGCGCAGGCGGAAGTGCAAGATCGGCAGGTCGAGGAACTTCTCCACATGCGGTCCGTGCCGGGCGGAGAGCTGGTGCTGGAGCACAAGGATCGCACCGGGATCAGAAGCTTTCAGATCAAAATAGCGCTTCATCCATTCGGCGGGAACGGGCTCGGTATCGTCGCCCACCACGGCGAGGCTCTGTTCGGGAAATTCGCGGAACAGGATGCCGCGCACGTCGGCGGCACTGGCTTCGTCGGTGATCCACGTGGCGAGCGTCGCATCGCCGATGAGCTGTTCGAGGGCGGCGAGTTCGCGGACCGTCACGCCGGGCGCGGGCGCGAGGCCGGCATAAAGCGGACGGGCGCGGTGCAACCGCTGCTGGAGCATGCGCTGCGCCTGTGTGAAGCCCCTGACCAGCGGCACGGTCTCGCCGCGGTTCCGCTTCTCCTCGCCTTCGGCCGCGAGCGCGGCCAGGCGTTTGTCGAGCGTCTCAAGGTGGATTTCCGCGGCTTTCAGCTGGCCGTCCAGCAGCTGCGCCGCCGTGTCGGCGGATGTGCGGATCTCGGTCAGCGGTAACGCGGCGAGGCCGGTTTCGGGCGTTTCGCTTTTGGGAGCGTCATCGAGCGCGGCCGCGAGCTGCGAGGTGGAAAAGGGCATGGCGCGGCCGAGCTTCTGGAGCGAGCGGCCGAAGGCCTGCGCCTGTTTGCGCAGCCCCTCACGGAGACGGGTCACGTTTACCGCGGCTTCATCGTGGCGGAGCTGGCATTCGATCAGTTTTTTCTTGGCCTGTTCGTAAAGCCGTTTGGTGTTCTCGACGGTCAAGCGCGCTTCGCGTTCTTTTGAAACGAGGCCTTGCGCGTCTTGCTGGCGCAATTCGTGGAGCCGCAGCGCGGTGGCCTCCACGAGGTTTTCGAGGCGCTTCTGGTCCTCCTGCAGGTCCGCGACGCGCTGCGTTTCGGCGGCGAGCAGGGCGGCGTTCTGGTCGTAAGCCTTTTGGAACTCGCGGGCCGCGAGGTGGCGCTCCTGCCACAGGCTGGCGGCGTGGTCGATGCGGGCGTTCAAGACCTGTGAGCCGAGGCCGGCGAGGTCTTCGACGAAACGGTGCTTGGCGCGGAGCTTGTCGAGGTCCTGGCGGCTCTCCTCCAGCGACTTCAGGTTGGAGATGACCTCCTCGAAGACCTCATGCGGCGGCTCTTGGAGCAACTGCCGGAAGAGCTGGTGGTAATCGTTGGTGTGGGCGGCGATTTCGCGGTAGGCCTTGCCGGTGGCCAAAAACTTGCAAACGTCTTCGAAGGTTTCGCGGTCGGAAAAAAAACGGGCCGCGAGGTCGTCCGCATACGCGCCGATCTGGCCGTAATAGCCGGCGCCGCCAAGGGCGGCCTTGAGCTCGGTCTTGGTCGTGACGCGCGTCTTGCCGCCTTCGCGCCGAAGCAGGGGCAGGTCTTCCACCGGGCACTCTTTGATGACGCCCCAGCGCTCGATCGCCTCATCCATGCTGTGGGTGCTGATGCCGATGGCGGCGGTCACGGGGCGTCCGTTGCGGCCGGTGATTTCGACGGCGGCGTAGGTGATGCCGCCGTTCGGGTTGAGCGGCCCGTTGGTCTCGATGTTGTAGCGCATCACGATGCCCTGCACCGAGCGCCCGCCGGAGTTCTTCGCGCCCGCCACGCGCGCGGCGGAGTTGAATTCCATCGACCGGCCGGCCGTGAGCACGTAATGCGCCGCGTCCAAGACGGTGGTTTTGCCTGAGCCGTTGTCGCCGAGCATGAAGAGGTGCCCGCCTGAAGGCAGCGCGATGGTCTCGTCCACGAAATTGTGGAAATTGACGAGACGGATTCGGGTGATGCGGTAGAAGTCCATGTGAAGAAAGGGCCGTTTAGGAGTTGGGGACCGAGGGAATTACCGGCTCGTCGATGGGGCGGGAGATGCGCTGGACGCTGTAGTGCCAAAGCGCCGGCAGGCATTCGTAGATGGTGTCGTCGGGCTCGATGGTCTCGTCATCCGGCGGGTCGAGCTTCAAAAGAAAACGGTATTTCTCGAGCTGCGGCATGACGGGGCGCATGATCTTGCGCACATCCTCGTCGGTGTAGCTGTCGGCTTGATCCGGAAAAAGCTCGAGGAAGCGGGTGCGTTCGAAGATCAGAAGGTCGCCGAAACGGAAGCGGATGTTGTCGGGTTCCTCGACGCTGGCGGAGTCTTCTTCCAGTTTATGTTCGAAGAACTCCAAGAGAAGCATGAAGGCCACGCATTCGTCGCGTCGGGTGAAGTTGAACATGTCGCGGTTCGAAGGCGTGATGCGGTCGTTGTACCAGCTCTCCTTGTAGAGCCGGGCGCACTTGGGGTCGATGACGAGTTGCCAGCCGAAGGACTCCTCGAAGAAACCCGTGAATTCACGCTGGTAGCGGCGCAGAAAAAGGAAGTGCTCCTCGTGGTCGGTCTTGTAGAAATAGGGGCTCTCGAGCAGAATGTTCAGCACGGCCTGCACGCGGGCTTTCTGTTTTTGGAGAAGATCGTCAAAGGCGTTCATAGCGGCGGACTTTAGGCTGAAGGGGGTTGAGATTGGGGCGGTTTACGGGTCACACGTACGATGAGGTCTTGGAAGGCGAGCGCGTGACGGTCGGCCTCGATGCGGACGGCGTCGGCGGCGGGGTCTAGCGCGAACCCGAGCTTGGCGAGGCGCGCGCCGCGTCCGAGCAGGCCGCTGCGGGCGAGCTCGATCAGACGCGGGAAATCTTCGAAGGAGGAAAAGTCGCCCTGTGACACGCGGCGCAGTTCGTCGGGCGAGGGCGCGAGGCCGCGCCGCGTCATCCAGCCTTCGAGCGCATGCAGGCGGGCCTCTTCGAGCGACTGCGGGGGGCGGCTGGCGGCGCGGGGTTTTTCGTCGAGCCACTGCACCGTCTCTTCGCGGATGCGGTAGCGATCCCAGCGCGGCTGGGGGGGAAGGGCCTTTTCGTTCTCGTCCCAGAAATGCATGTCGCCGATCATGCGGGCGGGGGCGAGCAGGCGCCGCAGATAAAGGGAGGGCACCGCGCCGGCGGGAAGCCTTGACATCTCGGCGACGCGCATGCGCAGATCCTCGAGGCGGTGGCTGCGGCGCTCGAGTTCGCGCAGGTGCGTGTAGAGCTTGCGCCAGACTTGGAGCGCCGCCGTGTTGACGCGGGCGCAGAACTGCTCCAGGGTGCCTTCGGCCGCATAGAACGCGGCGAGCCCGGCGAGCGTGCGTTCGGGGTGGGGCAGCCGTAGCCGCATCAGGTGCGAGGTCGCACGGCTTTCCTCCTCCATGCGGTCGAGACACGTCTGCCACCGACCCGCCAAGCGGGCCTGCCGCAACTTGCTGATTTCCGGCGTAATTTCCGTGCGCAAGGTGTGGATGCGGTTCAGAAACTGTTTCAGGAAGCGTTCGAGTTCCCCGAGGATCGCGCGCGCGGTCGGCGCGTCATAGCGGCTGGAGGCGAAGCCGAGGAGCCGGACGTTGAAGTCGCCGAGCGTGCGGCTGACGCTGTCGGTGAGGTCGCTCATGCGCGCGAGCCGGTAGAAGACGCCGCGTGCGGTCTCGTAGTCGAGCGCGTCCGCCCCGGACTTGTGGAAAAGGCGGACGGTCTCGCGCAAGGTGCCGATCAACTCGGAAAGCAGGTCGCGCGTGTCGGTGTCGTTGGGTTCGAGGTCGTCGCGCCGGCGGGCTTCGAGCCAGAGCAGGAAGGCGGCGGATTCGTCGGTGAGGCGATAGCGGAATTTGCGGCGGCGGGTATCCTTATAACCGCGCAAGCGCTCCTTCTCGAGGCGGTCCGTGATGAGGTCCCACAGCAGGAGCTGGCGGATGTCCTGGTTGAACGCGTCGGGCGTGTAGGCCCCATCGCTGTCCAGGCCGGCGCGGACTGCGGCATAAAGGTCGTCGTGGAGCGGTTCCAGTTCATGCTCGCGGCGGAAACCGAGGAGCGCGGCGAGGATGGTGACATAGGCGGCCGCCCGTTCCGAAAGGAGCAGATGGCCCACTTCTTTGTTCCGGTTCGCGAGCAGCGCGGCAGAATGTTCCGCGGGTTTTTCTATGGGAGTTTCAGACATAAACGGACAACGGAAGGGTAACAAAAGGGGGAAGCGGATACAACGGGCAAAACGGAGGTTGCGGCGCAGAAATCCTGAGATTGTGAAGGGTCGCCGGATGGTCTAAACTACCGCACATGCTGAATTACCTGCAACAGTTGGCCGACCGGCGGCGGTTCGGGATGAAACCGGGCCTCGACACGATCCGGGCTCTGCTGGAGCGGCTGGGGCACCCCGAACGCGAGATCGCCGCGATCCATATCGCGGGCACGAACGGCAAGGGGGCCGTGGCCGCGTTGTGCGAGTCGGTTCTGCGGGCGGCGGGGTATCCCGTGGCGCGCTACACCTCGCCGCATCTGGTGCGCGTGAACGAGCGGTTTCTCGTCAACGGCGAGCCGGTGGATGATGCGGCGTTGGAAGCCGCCGCGCAGGAGGTCGAGGCGGCGGTCCGCGTCGTCGAAAACGCGTCTATGTGCGAGGTCACCTTCTTTGAATGTCTCACGGCCGTGGCTTTCGTGCTGTTCCGCAGGCTGGGCATCAAGCTGGTCGCTTTGGAAACCGGACTGGGCGGCCGGCTGGACGCGACCAACGTGGTGACGCCGCTGGTGTCGGTGATTACGCGCATCGGGCTCGACCACTGCGACTGGCTGGGCGATACCGTCGACAGGATCGCGGGCGAGAAGGCGGGCATCATCAAACCGGGTTGTCCGGTGGTGTGCGGGGCCATGCCGGACGAGGCGCGCCGGGTGATCGCGGCGAAGGCGGCACAGGGCGGTTCTCAGTTTGTGGACGCCGCGGACGCGGTCGCTGTGGCGGTCAGCAAGAGCGGGCTGGACGGGCAGACGATTAAGGTGTCAACCCAAGACCGCGCGTTGCCGCCGGTGCGCCTGCCGCTGGCCGGGGCCTTCCAGGTCGAGAACGTCTGTACGGCGGTCGCGGCGTTGGAAACCGTGGCGCAGTGCGGCTTGCCGATTCCGGACGAGGCCTTCGTCAAAGGGCTGGGAACGGTGTGCTGGCCGGGACGCTTTCAGCTGGCGGTGAAGACGCCGCCCGTGATCGTGGACGGCGCGCACAATCCGGAAGGGGCGCGGGCGCTGCGTCAGGCGCTGAAGCGCTGTCAGGTGAAAAAGCCGATCGGGCTCGTGGCGGGTTTCTGCGGCGACAAGGACGCGCTGGCGCACCTGCGTGTGCTCGCTCCGGTCGTCAAGCGGGCATGGGGCGTGGCGACTCGCAATCCGCGTTCGCTGACGGCGGAGCAGACCGTGGGCGTCATGCGCATGGCAGGCCTCGATGCGGCTGCGGCCTGCGGAAGCGTGCGTGACGCTTTAGAGGCGGCGCAACAGTGGGCCCGCGAGGCGGATGGCGTCGTGCTGGTGTGCGGTTCGCTCTTCCTGGCGGGCGAGGCGCTGGTGGCGCTGGGGGCGTTTCCTTGGCCCAGCGACCGCAATGACGCGAACGAACTGCTGAAAAGCACACCTTGAATCATCGGCCGTCTCGGGGGAGCGGCCCTGCCGGTTTGATTAGGAAAGGGACCCAATGTACGAAAACGCGAATGTGGAGGTGATCGCGCGCGGCGTGTGCGTGGTCGACGGGCAACTGCTGCTGTGTCATGGCAAGAAGGCGGCGTTGACTTATCTGCCGGGCGGGCATATCGAGTTCCGCGAGACGGCGCGGCAGGCGCTGGTGCGCGAGATCAGGGAGGAGCTGGGACGCGATGCGCAGGCGGGGCGTTTCCTCGGCTGCTGCGAGCACTGCTTCGTGCAGAAGGACGAGCCGCACGCGGAGATCAACCTCGTGTTCGAGCTGAACATCACGGGCCTCAAGCCCGGTGCGCAGGTGGATGCGGCGGAGGACTGGATCGGCTTCCGGTGGCAGCCGCTGGACCAGTTGGATGAAGCGAATCTTGAGCCCGCTCCGTTTCGGAAATGTATCGCCGAATGGCGGAAGCGGCCCGGGGGGCATTTCGTTTCCGGCGATGCATGGAATCAACGTGAAGGGTGATGACGTCCTTTGCGGGAGATCACACCCGTCGCCCCCGGGAAAGGGGCGGAAGCGCATTGAGAACAGCGGGGGCATCGGCTATAATCCCGGGCCATGAGCATCAAAACCATCGTGCCGCAAGAACTCGCGCGGCTACAGGCTTCCGACGCGCGCTGCCCGGTCAAATGAAAGACAAAGGTTTTCAGGAAGAAGAGGATGTATGCGATCTCTGGTGATGGACCGTTCGTCGGGCCGGCCCGGCATGGCGGTGTTTGAAGATCGGGAACTCGTGTTCGAAAAGGCGTGGGACGTGGATCCAACGCGCGCCCCCGGGTGGCTTGCGGATATGGATCAGGCGTTGGCAGGCCAGGCACTGCCGGTCGCCGCGTTTGACCGGTTCGTATGCGGGTTGGGCCCGGGCTCCTTTTCCGGAATCCGCGCGTGTCTGGCGGCGCTGCAGGGCATGGCTCTGCCGGGCGGCAAGCCGGTGAGTGGCGTGGCGAGTGCGGCGGCGCTGGCGTTGGGGCAGTCGGACGGCGCTGAGTATGTGACGGTGGTCGGTGACGCGCGCCGCAGCCGGCTATGGAGCATCACGTACCGGGTGAATCCCGCCGCACCTCACCGCGTGTTGCTCGCGGACGGACGTAGACCGACGCATACGGCGGCGGACTTCGCACTGACGCCGGCCGAAGCGCTGGCGGAGGTCGTGCCCGAGGGGACGCGGATCGTCACGTCCGATTGGGGCCGGTTGAGCGCGGTGTTGAGCGGCATGTTTGCGGCGGAGCGATTGGTGCCGCAGGCGCTGTTCCCGTCGGCTTCCGACTTGGGCCGGGTGGCTCTGGCTGATCCGGACGCGTGCGTGTTCGAACCGGTGCCGGTTTATCTGCATCCGGCGGTCGCGGTCCATGCGCCATGAGGGTGTCGTTCGTGATGGGCAGGCGAAAAACCATAGCGGGAGTCATCGCGCTGCTGATGGCGCAGGCGTATGGGGATACCGTGTTCCGGCGCAGCATGGACCGGGTGTCGAGTATGGATCCGGCGGACGCCGCCTCGCTCTATGCCGCGCGTGCGGTGCAACTCGTTTACGAGCCGCTGCTGGAATTCGACTACCGCGCGCGTCCGTATCGTCTGATTCCCGGCTTGGCGGAGCGGATGCCCGAGGTTCAGTCGAATGGCCTCGTCTATGTTTTTTCGCTTCATCCGGAGGCGCGCTTCCAATCCGATCTCTGTTTCGGGAAGGACGTGGCGGGGCGGTTGCGCGGCAGGCCGGTGGTGGCCGAGGATGTGGTGTTCTCGCTCAAGCGGTTGGCGGACCGGCGCGTGGCTTCTCCGGGGGCGTGGCTGGTTGAGGACTCGATTGCCGGAATGAGGGCTTTTTCGGAAGCTTCGGCCACGGGGCCCGCGACCGATTATGCGCGTCCGGTGAGCGGCTTGGCGGCGATCGATGAACGGACGGTCCGGATCACCCTGACGCGCCCGATGCATCAGTTCATCTGGTATCTGGCGATGTGCTACACGGCGGTGGTGCCGCGCGAGGCGGTCGAGGCTTACGGCGATGATTTCGGCAGCCATGCGGTCGGCACGGGGCCCTATCGTCTGACGGAGTGGCGGCGCAACCACCAGATGTCCTACGCGCGCGATCCCTCTTGGCGAGGGTGGCGTGAAGGCCCCTCGGCGGTGCGGCCAGGGGACGCCGCGGCGCCGTTCGACCGCGTGGTGTACTATGTGATCGATGACGTGTCGACGCAGTGGCTCAGCTTTCTGGCGGGCGAACTGGATTTTCTCGGCGAGATCGCGCGTGACAACTGGGACGTGGTGATCGACGGGGCCGGCGGGCTGAGCGCGCCGTTGCGCGCGCGCGGCATCTCGCTGTATTCGATCCCGACGCTGGAAGTGGCCTATGTCGGCATCAACATGGACGACCCGGTGCTGGGCTCCAACCGCGCGCTGCGGCAGGCGTTGAACTGCGCGTTCGACAGCGCGGCGTGGGTGCGCTTCTTCAACAGCCGGACGGTGGTGTGCGACGGGCCTGTGCCTCCCGGCACGGAGGGTCGGCTGGAGACGCCTTTTCCTTATGCGTCCGACGTGGAGAAGGCGCGCGTGCTGATGCGTGAAGCGGGGTATCCGGAGGGCATCGATCCGAAGACCGGCAAGCGGTTGGTGCTGACGCTGGATCTGGGGCGGACCTCGCAGGACATCCGCGAATCGACGGAATTGATGACGGCTTTTTTCGCGCGGGTGGGCGTCGACCTCAAGCCGCAGTACCACAATTGGCCGACCTTCCTGCGGCGCGTGTCGAGCCGTCAAAGCCAGATGTTCCGGATCGGATGGACCGGGGACTATCCGGACGCCGAGAACTTCCTGCAGCTTTTCTACGGCAGGAACGCGTCGCCCGGTCCGAACCGCTGCAACTATATGAATCCGGAATTCGACCGGCTATACGAGGCGGCCTGCGCCGCGACGGACGCAACGCAGCGCAACGGTTTCTGGGCGCGGGCGCAGGAACTGGTGCGCGAGGACTGCCCTTGGATCTTTCTGCATTTCCAGAAATCCTACAGCCTCTGCAATCCGCGCGTGCAAGGGTTCGTTCCCTCGGATTTCCCGTTCGGGACGGAAAAGTATTTCCGCACGGAGGCGCGCTGAAAAGAGCGGCGATCTGTCCGTCCGCAAGGCCCCTCCGCCGGCGAGAGCGGCTTCAATTCGTGGGTTGGGGCCATACTAAAACGGAATGCGATCGAGCGCAAAGCAGGGGCTACTCGTAACGGAGGCAGTCGATTGGGTTGAGGCGCGAGGCTCGCAGCGCGGGGTAGAAACCGAAAAACATGCCGACCGCCGCGCTGAAGAGGAAGGCGATCAGCACCGAGGATTCCGTGACCAGGATCGGCCACTGCTGGAGCTTGCCGACCAGACGTGCGCCGAATATGCCGAGCAGGACTCCGAGCAGTCCGCCGGCGGTCGAAAGCGCGATGGCCTCGGAGATGAACTGCAGCAGGATATCGCAGGGCGTGGCGCCGATCGCCATGCGCAAGCCGATCTCGCGCGTACGTTCCGTGACCGAAACCAGCATGATGTTCATGATGCCGATGCCGCCGACGAGCAGGGAAATCGAGGCCACGGTGGTGAGCAGGATCGTCATGAGTTTCGTCATGCTGCCGATCGTGTTGGTGATTTCGGTCATGTCGATGAGGCTGAAATCGTCGTCGGTATTAATGCCGAGCTTGTGGCGTTGGCGCAGAAGCGCGCCGATCTCATCCTTGGCGGCGGGGATGTCATCGAGGGAATAGAGGCTGATCATCAGCATGTTGACGTTGTTGAAGATCGAATTCTGCAAGACCCGTTTGACGGTGGTGTAGGGGGCGAGGATCACGTCGTCCTGATCGGTCCCCATGGTATTGCTCCCTTTGCGCACCATCACGCCCAGCACGCGGAACGGCATATTGCGGATGCGGATGGTTTTTCCGACCGGATCTTCGTCGGGAAAAAGATTGTCGGCGACGGTGCTGCCGATCACACAGACGCGGGTTGCGGAACGCTGGTCGGCCGTCGTAAAGAAAACACCGTTCTCGACCCCCCAACTCCGCACGTCGGGGTAGTCGATGGAGACGCCTTGGATCTGCGTGGACCAGTTGTTTTCCTGATAGATCACTTGGGAGCCGGTGCGGACCATGGGCGAAACCGCTTTGACGAGATGGACGAGATCGTGGGCGATCACCTCGCCATCCTCGGCGGTCAGGGTCTGGCTGGCACCGGAGCCGGCGTGGACGCCGCCCTGATTGCGGCTGCCGGGGAAAACCATGATCAGGTTGTTGCCGATGCTGTTGATCTCCCGCATCATCATGGTGGTGGCGCCTTGGCCGATGGCGACCACGGCGATGACGGCGGCGATGCCCACGATGATGCCGAGGGCTGTCAGCAGCGACCGCGTTTTGTTGCGGAAGATGGCTCGCAATGCCACTTTGAGGATCATCCACAGGTTCACGGCTGGGCCTTTCCCGTCGGGGAGGTGGTGACGATTTGTCCGTCGCGCATCATGATCCGGCGTTTGGCGCAGGCCGCGATATCCTCTTCGTGCGTGACCATCACGATGGTGATGCCCTCGTTGTTCAGATTTTTGAAAAGGCCCATGATTTCGATGCTTGAGCGGCTGTCGAGATTGCCGGTGGGCTCGTCGGCCAAGATGACGGGCGGATTGTTCATCAGCGCGCGGGCGATCGCCACGCGTTGCTGCTGCCCGCCGGAGAGCTGGGCCGGCGTGTGGTCGAGGCGGTTGCCGAGACCGACGCGGCTCAGCATCTCTGCGGCGCGTTTGCGGCGCTGGGCGCCGCGGAAGAGTCGGTTGTAAAAGGTCGGCAACTCGGCGTTCTCAAGCGCACTGGTGCGCGAAAGCAGGTTGAAGTTTTGGAAAACAAAGCCGAGTTTGCGGTTGCGGATGCCGGCCAGCTGCGTGCGGCTCATGCCGCTGACCTCGACGCCGTCCAGCAGATAGTTGCCCGTGGTCGGCGTATCCAGACAGCCGAGAATGTTGAGCAGGGTGCTCTTGCCTGAGCCCGACGCGCCCATGATGGCGACGAACTCGCCGGCCGCAATGGTGAACGATACGCCGTCTAATGCGTGGACGGCGGTGTCGCCCATGTTATACGTCTTGAACATGTTCTGGATGGTGATCAGCATAACCGTCCTTTAGCGTATGGCGCGGCGTACGTTGCGGTTCTGCGATCCGCCGGGGGACGCCGGCATAAAGGGGTTTTTGGGACCGCTGGCGGCGGCTTGCCCGTTGCTTTGGAAGCCGAGGACGACCTCACGTCCTTCCAGATTGTCGGGCGTTTCAATGGCGGTGCAGGTGCCATCCGAAATGCCGAGCTTGACGCCGATCGCTTCGGGTTTTCCGCCCTCCGACAAGACCCAGACTTTCGGCCCGCGGATTTCGGTCACGAGGTTCGTCGGCGCGAAGCGCAAGGCGGCGGCCGGAATCATGAGAACGTTCTCCTTGCGGGCCACTTCCACGTTGATGTTCGCGGTCATGCCGGGAAAAAGTTTCTCGCCGGGGTTGTCGGCCTCAACGATGACGGGATACGTGACGACGTTCTGAACGGTGGTGGAGGCCAGCCGGATCTGTTTCACCACGCCGGAGAAGCCGTCCCGGTAGGCGTCGACGGTGAAGTCGACCGGCTGATTGGTGCGGATGAGGCCCACGTCGGCCTCCGGGATGCTGGCCTCGACCTGAATGCGTTTGAGGTCGGTGGCGATCATGAAGAGTTTCTGCGCGTTCATGGAAGAGACCACGGTTTGGCCTTCGTCCACGTTGCGGGCGATCACCACGCCATTTACGGGCGAGCGGATGGTGCAGTAATCGAGATTGGTTTTCGAAAGTTTGACGGAGGCCTTCGACTGTTCGACGGCGGCGGCGGCGATTTTTGCCTGGGCGACGAGCGCGTCGCGTTCCGCGCGCGCGGTGTCGAGGTCGGCTTTGGACAACATGTTGCGGTCCGCGAGTTCGGTCTTGCGGGCCAGATCCTTTTCAGCGAGTGTCAGCTTGACGGCGATCTGCTCGACGTTGGCCTGGTTGGACGCGAGCTGTGCGCAGTCTTTGGCGTGGGTGGCTTCATAGACGGCAGGGTCGATGAGCGCCACGACCTGATTGGCGGTCACAATCGAATTGAAGTCGACGTAGAGGTTGAGGACGCGTCCGTTGACCTGCGTGCCGACCTCGACTTCTTTGATGGGTTCGATGGTGCCCGTGGCGCGGATCTCCTGGACAACCGTCCCGCGTTTGATCGTGGCGGTCCGGTAGGTGGCTTCAACTTTTTTGGGATGCCGCTTCTGATACACATACCACCCGCCTCCGGCAAGGGCTGCGAGGATCAGAAAGAAAATGAGTTTTTTCATGGATTTCCTTGGGCCGGTTTTTCCGGCTGTTGGCGGGGTGGACGGTCGCCCGTCGCGACGGGGCTGCCGATGAGGTAGGCGATCCGGGCGTGTGCGGCCTGTTCGTCATAATAGGCGCGGATCACTTCGGCCTGGGCCTCCGTGACGGCGGTCTGGGCATCGGTGCGCTCGATCGAAGAAGAGATCCCGACCCGGTACTGCTCATTGACAATGTCGAAATTATCTTTCGCCCGCTGCAGGGTCATTTTGGCGATGTCGGTGCTTTTGCGGGCGCTTTCGCGTTGGGCCGCCGTGGTGGCGAGGTTGAGGTAAAGCGTTTGTTCCGCATCGGCGATTTCTGAACGCGCGGCGCGGAGTTTGGTGACGGCTTCTTCGATCGCGGACGTTTTCTTGTAGCCGCTGAAAAGGGTTTGCGCGATGCTCGCGGCCCAAGAAAAATTCCACACGAGCGGGAAGCCGCGGCCCGACAGTTTGGCGTCCGAGCTGAGCGAAAGGTCGGGGTAGAGGTCCGCGATCGTCTGGTCCACATATGCGGATGCGGCGCGTTCGCGTGCCCGCAGGACGGCAAGAGAGGGCGCATTTTCGCGTGCGGTGGCCATCAGTGCGTCGACCGACTCCTCGCGCGGCGCCAGTCGGGCCTGGTCCAGCGCGTAGCCCGGATGGTCGGCGAGCCCGAGCTCGCGATTGAGTTTTGCGTGTGCGACGACGAGGTCGTTGCTTGCGGTGACCACTTCGAGCCTCGCGTTACCCAAATCCACCTCGGCTTTGGTCACGTCGTATTTGCGCCGCGTGCCGACCTCGTTCATGATGACCGCTTCTTTGAGGTGCTCGGCGTATTGCAACTCGTTTGTCCGCGCGACCTCATACAGCTGGTCGGTGCGGTGGCGTTCAAAAAAGGCTGACCGGACATTGTAGATGACGTCCAGTTCCGCTTGCCGGGATTGCTCTTCAGCCGCGATCAGCGATTCGAGCGCCTGCTTTTCTTGGGCGTCCAATTTGCCGAAGTCGTACAGCAGCAGATCGAGGCCGAGGCCGCCGCTCCATGAGCCGCTCATTTTTTCGGAGGTCGAGGCGCCCCATGAGTTCTGCGTGGAGCGGTTGTAGGCGCTGCTGGCCGTCACCTTCGGCAGACGGGCGGAGCGCGTCATTTTGCTCTGAAGACGGGCGGCTTCGACAGCTTGGCGCGCTTGAAGGACCGAGGGGTGGTGGCGCAAGGCGATCTGCTCGAGCGTGGCGAGAGCGTAGGTGTGGCCTTGATCGATGCCGGCCCGCGCGGCCGGGACCGTTGTCTCGCCGGGAAGACGGTCGGTCTCAGACTGCGCCTGACGTGCAAGTTTCACGGTTTTGCAGCCACAAAATAAGAGCAGCGGAATCAGCGGCAGATAGGTGCGTGACAGGTTCATGTGGAAGTGTATTTTTTATTGGTCGGATGGGGCGGCCGCGTCGGTGCTGCCGGGGACGGCCTCGGGATTGTCGCGGTCCAGCCCGGCGTACGAGGACCAGATGGTCGCCGGATCCAGTGATTCGGAGTAAGACTCGAAAACGGTGCCGAGGTCAAACGCAGAGACGTCGACCGCATATTCGGATCCGCAGGGGTAATCGCAGACGCAGGGAAGAAGCCCGTTGCACTGGCAGGGACAATAGCACCGTGTCGCCGTCGTGTCGATGCGCTCGGTGGACGGAGCGACATCCCAAACGGTCGTCTCGGCTTGTGCGGCGGAACCCGAGACGGTCGTCTGGGACGAAATCGCGGGTTCTGTGACATAGACGGTTTGGGAGGGGGGCTCGACGTATTCGGTTCCGTAGAAATAACAGGTGCTGTAGACCGGCCAGGGGTTATAAATGTAGGAAAAACCGCCATACCCGCCATGCCGCCATCCGCCGTGGAAGACATTCAGAAAACCCGGGCCGCCGCAGGCCCAGCTGTCGTAATACGGCGTCTGGCAAGGATCGGCAGGCGGCCCCCAAAAGGCGGGGCCACGGTATCCGCTTGCGATGACGATCACGGACCCGGCGTCCGGATGGCCGTCGCGGAAGTTCCAGGGATCGAAGCGATAGGGCGGACGGCGCCGGTGCGGTTCGTCGCGGTCGCTGCGGGGGGCATGCAGCTCCGAAACGGTGCGTCGGTCGGTCGTGCGGTAGATGGCGTTACGTCCGTCGCGGTAGCGGCTGCTGGAAAAAGGATTGGGTTCGGTGAACGCACGCATGTCGCGCTTCGTGCCTGTTGTCGGCGTGAAGAAGGGTTGAGGGGGCGTCGTGCGGGAGCCGCTTTGGATACTTTCCGTGACGCGGTTCGGCGGCGGTCTCGGCGAGGGTAAAAGGCGGTTCTGCTCTTGTGTCAACGGCGCGCGCTCCGCAGGGCCGGACCGCAGGCTTGTCGCGCCAGGCGAAGACGGCAAGACGGACAGGCCAGAGGCGGGAGGATTCGCGCGGAGGGGGGGGCGGTCCGTATTGAGCCGGGCCCCGGTGGGGGTTGTCAATGCGGGAACGTGGTTGCCGGCGCCGCGGTCGGCGGAGGGGGGGCGCAGGACGGCGGGAGCCTGGCTTGCCGGCCTTCCCGGTGTGGGTAATCGGTCGATGATCGCCTCGTCGGAAGGACGGGGCGAGGGCGTGACAGAGACTTGAGGACGGATCGTTGGTTCAGGGGTTCGGACAACTGGCCGCGGTAACGGGGCGGGACGCTGCGAAGGTGGGACCGGACGGACAACCTCCACAGCCCGCGTCGAGGGAGCGGGGGGCGTCATGTCGCGCGGCGGCGGTGTCGATGAAGGTTGTAGGGTTCTTGTCGGCGGGGGGTCGCTGCGCACCGTGACGGCGGGGGCACGGATGCGCTCGGCCGGCTCGGCGGAGGGAGCGGTGCGCGATGGGGAAGAAGCGCGGATCGCGTCTCTGGGAGGCGGTGTGCGCGTGCTACCGGTGGTGGGCATGCGCGCGTTCTCCACGGAGGGAGCGGTGCGCGATGGGGAAGAAGCGCGGATCGCGTCTCTGGGAGGCGGTGTGCGCGTGCTACCGGTGGTGGGCATGCGCGCGTTCTCCACGGAGGGGACCGGCGTGAGAGTCCTGCCGGGGACACCGTGATCGGGTTTTTCCCGCGCTCCGGCAAGCGAAGCCGTGCACATAATGAGCGCCACGTAAAGGCAATGGTTCGCGGTTTTCATGACGAGCCTCCTTTTGGCTCTGCAGAGCAAACCCCTGAAGCGTCTTCTGTTAAAAACAGTGTAGAACTTTGCATCGAATCACGTCAAGCTGTGTCCTGTGTCCTGTGTCATCTTTCATAAAGCTGGAGTTATGAACTGTTAAACGGGACGGCGAGGGATCTATTGTCGCGCGAAACGACGATTTGAGCGATTCCGGGAGAGGAAACCGAAAGAGTGGGACAAAAAGACCCTGTTTTTGGGAGTGGGACAAGAAAACTGTGACGCGGGCTTGTCTCATTCGGCGGTTGAACGGGTGTCAGGATTTTGATGATATTGCTTATCTTATTGCTGTGTAATATGTTACATATTTCTCCACACGCTGTTCTGCTGCTCTTGGCATATGAGGTGCTTAAGACAATGCGTTCGCAGTGAAGAGAAGAACAGCACTATGGGGCGAACGGAACGGAGCGGAGATTATGGCGAAAGTTTTAGGCATAGATTTAGGGACGACCAACTCGTGTATGGCCGTTATGGAAGGTGGCGAGCCGGTCGTGATTCCGAACGCGGAGGGTCTGCGCACGACCCCTTCGATCGTGGCGTTCACGAAGAGTGGTGAGCGGCTGGTGGGTCAGGCGGCGAAGCGCCAGGCGGTCACGAACCCGAAAAACACGATTTATTCGATCAAGCGTTTCATGGGGCGCCGTTACGACGAGATGGCGCATGAGATCTCGATGGTCCCGTACGATGTGGTGCGTGCCGCCAACGGCGACGCGCACGTCAAGGTCGGCGACAAGACCTATTCGCCGCCCGAGATTTCGGCCATGATCCTACAGAAGCTGAAGGCCGATGCGGAGGCGTTTCTGGGCCAGACGATCACGCAAGCCGTCATCACGGTGCCCGCCTACTTCAACGACAGTCAGCGTCAGGCCACGAAAGATGCCGGCCGCATCGCGGGACTTGAGGTGCTGCGCATCATCAACGAGCCGACGGCGGCTTCGCTCTCGTACGGGCTCGACAAGAAAAAGGACGAGAAGATTGCGGTTTACGACTTCGGCGGCGGCACGTTCGATATTTCCGTTCTGGACATCGGCGACGGCGTATTCGAGGTCAAGGCCACGAACGGCGACACGCATCTGGGCGGCGATGATCTTGACCAGGCGATCATGAACTGGCTGATCGGGGAGTTCCGTAAAGAGAACGGCATCGACCTTTCCAAGGATATGATGGCCCTCCAGCGCCTGAAGGAGGCTTCCGAGAAGGCCAAGTGCGAACTCTCCTCGGCCGCGAGTTCTGAAATCAACCTGCCGTTCATCACGGCGGATGCGAGCGGCCCCAAACATCTGACCGTCACGCTGAGCCGTGCGAAACTGGAACAGCTCACCGATGCGCTGATCGAGCGCACCACGCAGCCGTGCCGCAAGTGCATGAGTGATGCGGGCCTCTCGACGGTCGACGAGGTCGTGCTCGTCGGCGGCCAGACGCGCATGCCCAAGCTGCAGGAGAAGGCCAAGGAGCTTTTCGGCAAGGAGCCGCACAAGGGCGTGAACCCGGACGAGGTCGTCGCGGTCGGCGCGGCCATCCAGGGCGGCATTCTCAAAGGCGAAGTCAAGGATGTGCTGCTGCTCGACGTGACCCCGCTGACCCTCGGCATCGAGACCCTCGGCGGCATCATGACCCCGCTCATCGAGCGCAACACCACGATCCCGACCAAGAAGAGCGAGATCTTCAGCACGGCCGCGGACAACCAGCCTTCGGTCGAGATCCACGTCTTGCAGGGCGAGCGTAAGATGGCCGGCGACAACAAGACGATCGGCAAGTTCCACCTCGACGGCATCCCGCCCGCGCCGCGCGGCCGCCCGCAGATTGAGGTGACGTTCGACCTCGACGCCAACGGCATCCTGAACGTGAGCGCCAAGGACCTCGGCACCGGCAAGGAGCAGAAGATCACGATCACGGCTTCCAGCGGCCTCTCGAAAGAGGAGATCGAGCGCATGCGCAAGGACGCCGAACTGCACGCGACCGAGGACGCCAAGCGCCGCGAGGAGGTCGAGTCCCGCAACCAGGCCGAAAACCTCTGCTATCAGGTCGAGAAAATGATCTCCGACAACGCCGACAAAATCCCCGCCGAGAAAAAGGCGCCGGTCGAGAAGGCGGTGGCCGACCTCAAGGAGGCCCTGAAGGGCGGTTCGCTCGATCAGATCAAGGCCAAGCAGGAGGCGCTCACCAAGGCCATGGACGCGGTGACGCAGGGCATGTACAGCCAGCAGTCGGCGGGCGGGCAGCCCGGCGGCGACGCGGGCTTCAGCGGTGAGACGGAAACGGAGGACACCTCCGCCAAGAAGCCCGGCGACGACGGTGTGATCGATGCGGATTACACCATGATGGACGACAACAAGAAGAAATGATTTCGATTGCGCGGGTGCGCGACCTGAAACGATTGTAGGGGCGGGCGCTCGTGTCCGCCCGGCACTTAACACAACAAAGGAGAGCAAACATGACGAAGATTCGTCCGCTCGGCGACCGCGTGTTGGTCGAGCCTATTGACGTGAAGGAAGTCACCAAGGGGGGCATCATTATTCCGGATGCCGCGAAAGAGAAGCCGATGGAAGGCAAAGTCGTCGCGATCGGCAAGAAGCGTGACGATGACGGCAAAGAGATCCCGTTCGATGTCAAGGTCAACGACAAGGTGCTCCTGCCAAAGTACGGCGGCACGGAAGTCAAGTTCAACGACAAGACCTACCAGCTCGTCCGCGAAGAGGACCTGATGGGCGTGATCGAATAACTGAAACCGCAACGTTTTTACGGAGAAGAAGAAAATGGCTGCAAAGCAACTGATGTATGATGTTGAAGCCCGTCAGAAAATCCTGGCCGGCATTTCCAAACTGAGCCGCGCCGTCTCGTCGACCCTCGGGCCGTGCGGGCGCAACGTGATCCTCGACAAGAAATTCGGCTCGCCCGCCATCACCAAGGACGGCGTGTCCGTGGCCAAGGAGATCGAGCTGCCCTGCCCGTTCGAGAACATGGGCGCGCAGATGGTGCGCGAAGTCGCCAGCAAGACCAGCGACATCGCCGGTGACGGCACCACGACCGCGACGCTGCTGGCCGAGGCCATCTATCGCGAAGGTTTGAAGAACGTGACCGCGGGCGCTAACCCGATGTCCCTCAAGCGCGGCATCGACAAGGCCACCAAGGCCGTGATCGAAGCCATCGCCAAGCAGGCCAAGAAGGTCAAGGATCCCTCCGAGATCGCTCAGGTCGCCACCATCTCCGCCAACGGCGAAGAGGAAATCGGCTCGATCATCTCCGAGGCGATGGACAAGGTCGGCAAAGACGGCACGATCACGGTTGAAGAGGCCAAGACCCTCGAGACCACGCTCGACGTCGTCGAAGGCATGCAGTTCGACAAGGGATACCTCTCGCCGTATTTCGTGACGAATCCGGAAGAGATGGAGTGCGTTCTCGAGAACCCCTACATCCTGATCTACGAGAAGAAGATCTCGAACCTGAACGACATGCTGCCCCTGTTGCAGAACGTCGCCAAGTCCGGCAAGCCGCTGATGATCATCGCCGAGGACGTCGAGGGCGAGGCCCTGGCCACCTTGGTCGTGAACAAGCTGCGCGGCACCCTGCAGGTCGCGGCCGTGAAAGCCCCCGGCTTCGGCGACCGCCGCAAGGCGATGCTCGAGGATATCGCGATCCTCACCGGCGGCAAGATGCTGAGCGAGGACCTCGGCATCAAGCTCGAGAACGTCGAGGTCAGCGATCTCGGCTGCGCCAAGAAGGTGACGATCAACAAGGATAACACCACGATCGTCGAAGGCGCCGGCAAGACCAGCGACATCCAGGCCCGCGTCGCGCTGCTCAAGAAGCAGATCGACGAGACCTCGTCCGACTATGATCGCGAGAAGCTCCAGGAGCGCCTCGCCAAGTTGGCGGGCGGCGTGGCGGTCATCAAGGTCGGCGCCGCGACGGAAGCCGCGATGAAGGAGAAGAAGGACCGCGTTGACGACGCGTTGCACGCGACTCGCGCGGCTGTGGAAGAGGGCATCGTCGCCGGCGGCGGCGTGGCGCTCATCCGTTGCCAGAAGGCGCTCGACAATCTCGACGTCCAGGGCGACGAGAAGGTCGGCGTGGCGATCATCGGCAAGTGCCTGGAAGCCCCGCTGCGTCAGCTCGTGGCGAACGCCGGCCTCGAGGCCGCGCTGATCGTCGAGAACGTGAAGAGCGGCAAGGGCGCGTACGGCTACAACGTCGCGACCGGCTCGTATACCGACCTCGTGAAGGACGGCGTGCTGGATCCGGCCAAGGTGACCCGCAGCGCGTTGCAGAACGCCGCTTCGATCGCCGGCCTGCTGCTCATCACCGAGTGCATGGTCACGGAGATTCCCGAGAAGAAGGAATCTCCGATGCCGAACCCGGGCATGGGCGGCATGGACATGTAAGAGACCCCTGCGGTCAATGCTTCACTCAGAAGGGCGGGCGCTTCGGCGTCCGCCCTTTTTTTGTCCGGCGTGCGAAGCAAAACAAAAAGACGCAGGCGCGAACGCCTGCGTCGTGATCGGTCGGACTCTGAAAGCGTCGTCCGTTATTCGTCTTCGAGCTGGGCGGCGACCGCGTCGTCCATTTCCATGTTGGTGTAGACGTCCTGCACGTCGTCGTGCTCTTCCAGCGCCGCGATGAACTTGTTGACGGCCTTGGCGACGGCCACATCGGACACGGGCACCGGCGTGAGCGCCACGAGCCCGACCTGCGAGTTCTCTTGGTCGATGGCGATCTTGGCGGCCTCGAGGGCTGCGCAGACTTCGGAGAAGGCGGCGGGCTGGCACGTCACGGTGAACCCGCCCTCTTCGGCGATCAGATCATCCGCGCCGGCGCCGAGGACGATCTCCATGAGGCCGTCTTCGGTCACGCCGTCGGCGGCCGGGATCATGATGGTGCCCTTGCGTTCGAAACTGCGGGAAACCGAGCCGAGGCCGGCGAAATCGGAGCCGCTTTTCTTGAAGATATTGCGCACTTCGGCGGCGGCGCGGTTCTTGTTGTCAGTCAGCACTTTGACCACGAGGCCGACGCCACCCTGGGCGTACCCCTCATAGGTGATCTCTTCAAGGATGTCCGCCGCGAGTTCGCCCGTGCCCTTCTTGATGGCGCGGTCGATGTTGTCGTTCGGCATGTTGACGGCCTTGGCCTTGGAGATCAGGGTGCGGAGCGTGGGGTTAGACCCGGGGTCACCGCCACCGGCCTTGGCCACGATGGTCATTTCCTTGGCGATTTTTGAAAAAATCTTTCCGCGCTTGGCGTCAGCCGCGCCCTTCTTGTGCTTAATGGTGGACCACTTATTATGACCGCTCATCGTAACCCTTTCAGCCGCACATCCGGTGCGGCATGATTTCACTCTACACTGCTTTTCGCAGGTGCGGTTTGTCCCGCTCCTACGGCGCCTTCTCCTGCGGACATGGCTTGTCCCAACAGGTCGGCGGGCGCATCGCCTTCAAACTCCTGTATCCAGCCGTTCTCGAACCCGAGATCCGCGGCCGCCTCCGTGAGGAGGGCATATTCGTCTTCCGAAACCTTCCGGTCCCAGCCTGAGAGCCGCATCGCCCGATACACCGGCGTGTACTGCGACATCACGCTGACGTGCACATCCGTCCCCGCGTGCTCCGCCAGCCACTCCAGATTGGCGACCGCCTCGGATACACGCCCCGGCAACGCCAGCAGGCGACATATCACGCCTCGCTTGGCGATCCCGTCCGCATCCGTTTGCAACGGCCCCAGCCGGTCCCAAAACCAAAGGAAAGCGCGGCGTGCGGCCTCGACATAATTTTGCGCATCTGAGCCTTCGGCCGCGGCATCGGGCGTGGCGTAACGCAGGTCAATCAGCGCGATATCCGCCAGCTCGCTGAACGATTTCAAGGTCTCCGTTGCTTCAAAACCCGACGTATTATACACAAAAGGCAGAGAGATTCCAGCGCGAATTAGCGGCGCGACCGCCGCCCGGATCTGGGGCAGCCAAGGGGTCGGCGAGACGAGGTTCCAGTTGTGGCATCCCTTTTCCGCAAGCCGCTGGAAAATGTCGCGGAGCGCTTCTGCGGAGAGATCGTCGCCTTGGCCGCCTTGGCTCCAGGGATGGTTCTGACAATAGACGCAGCGCAAGGTGCAGTGCGAGAAAAACACCGTGCCGGAACCGCGCGTGCCGCTCACGGGCGGCTCCTCGCCGAAATGCGGCCCGTAACGGAAAACGCGGGGTTGAATTCCCGCCTTGCAGTAACCGAGCTGGCCTGCGAGCCGGTTCACGCCGCACGCCCGCGGACAGAGACGGCAGGCGGAGAGGGGGGAAGGGGCGGAGTTTAGTGGTTCATGGTTCATGGGTTAATTCGAACGCCGAACGTCCAACGCCCGACGTCGAAGTGGAATCCGGGTTTCTCATTCTCCATTCGGCGTTTCTACAGCTCCACCGGCAGTGTGTCACCCTTGCCGAAGGGCGAGAGGGACCGCAGCTTGCGCACGATCTTGGGCATCTGCTCCAGCACGTAGTCCACTTCGGCTTCGGTGTTGTAACGGCTGAGCGAAAAGCGCACGGAGCCGTGGACCGCGGTGAAGGGCACGCCCATGGCGCGGATCACGTGCGAAGGCTCGAGCGAGCCGGCCGCGCAGGCCGAACCGGTCGAGGCGCAGATGCCGAGGTCGCTCATGTGGTAGAGGATCGCCTCGCCTTCGATGTATTCGAAGCTCATGTTGGTGGTGTTGGGCAGGCGGTGGACACGGTCGCCGTTCACGCGCGCGTCCGGACACGAGGCGAGCAGGCCGTTCTCAAGTTTGTCGCGCAGCCGCGTCAGCACGCGGCGTTCGGCGTCCATGTTCGCCGCCGCGAGTTCGGCCGCCTTGCCCAGCCCGACGATGTAGGGCACGTTCTCGGTGCCGCCGCGCCGCCCGTTCTCCTGGTGCCCGCCCAGCATGAACGTCTTGAGACGCGTGCCGCGCCGCAGGTAGAAGATGCCGATGCCTTTCGGCGCGTGCAGCTTGTGCCCGGAGATCGAGAGCATGTCGACCGGCAGCTTCTTGACGTCGATCGGCACCTTGCCGGCCACCTGCACCGCATCGGTATGCACAACGGCGCCGGCCGTTTTGGCGATCTCCACGATCTGCTGCAGGGGAAAGATCACGCCGGTTTCGTTGTTGGCCCACATGATGCTGACGATGGCCGGACCGTGCCCTTTCAGCGATTCGCGGAACGCTTCGAGATCGAGCTGCCCGACGCTGTCGACCGGGATTTCGGTTTCGAGGAAGCCCATGTCTTTCAGGCGGCGGCAGGGACCCAGCACGGCGGGGTGTTCCACGCGCGAGGTGATGATTTTGGCCTGTGGCCCGAGCAGTTCGGCACTGCCGTGGATGGCCATGTTGTCGCTTTCCGTGCCGCAACTTGTGAAGATGATTTCCGAGGGATCGGCGTTGATGAAGGCCGCGATTTTCTCGCGCGCCTCCTTCACGTATTTGGCGACTTGGCCGCCGAAGGCGTGCATGCTGGAGGGGTTGCCGTAAAGGTCGTTGAAAAACGGCATCATTGCGTCGCGCACTTCGGGTGCCACGCAGGTGGTCGCGTTGTTGTCGAAGTAGATGGTGTTCATGGAAAGACTCGAAATTGTAAACGTGACACTGATTGGGGGTTCCAAGGCGGACTCACGTCCGCCTTCATTTTCCCTCTTCCTCGACGCTGATCGCGGGGTCGACGAACTCGCGGAGCTTCGACTCGATGAAGTCCTGCCGGGTGAATGCCGCCGAGTGGCATCCCGCGCACATGCCGCGGAAGGCGATGATCACGCGGTCGCCCACGATGTCGATCAGCTCGATGTCCCCGCCGTCCTTCTTGAGCTGCGGACGGATCTCGCGGTCGACGATCTCTTCAACCAGTTTGATTTTCTGGATGTTCGAGAGCCGCTTGTGCGGCCCTGGCGCGGCCGAGGCGGGCCGCGCGGTCTGAGTGCTGCGGATGGAATCGATGATCTTCTGGATATCGTCGCGGCACATGCCGCACCCTCCGCCCGCTTTGCAGAAGTTGGTGACTTCGTCCACGGTCGTCAGACTGTTTTCGGTGACGACGCGGCGGATCTCGTTCTCGGAAACACCGAAGCAGGTGCAGACGATGTGGTCCTCGAGGTTCTTGACCATGGTCTCGCCCGTGCGGTAGTTGTGGATGGCCGCTTCGAGCGCTTCGCGCCCCATGACCGAGCAGTGCATTTTCTGGTCGGGCAGCCCGCCGAGAAAGTTGGCGATATCCTTGTTGGTGACTTTTTCGGCCTCTTCGATCGTTTTGCCAAGAACCATTTCGGTGAGGGCCGACGAGGAGGCGATCGCGCTGGCGCAGCCGAACGTCTGGAACTTGACGTCGACGATGCGTTTGTTCGCGTCGAGTTTGAACATGAGCGTCAAGGCGTCGCCGCAGGCGAGCGAACCCACCGTGCCGGTTCCGTCGGGGTTATCGATCTTGCCGACGTTGCGCGGGTTGCGGAAATGGTCCATCACGGTTTCACTGTAGTTCCACATAATCTGCCTCCTGAGTCTTGAAAACGCATTATTTTATCACGCTCGTCGCGGATAAGGAATAGCGAATCAGTGTCCCTAAGGCCGAGTTGATTGGAGCCGTGCCCCGACCGGCGCCGCGCGGTTCCTCGCAGACCGGCTAATCGTCGTCGTCCGAGCTGGTCACCGATGAGATCAGGCCCCGGTACTCTTTGATGAGCTGTTCGCAGACGTGGCGCGTCGTGAATTTGTTCAGTATCTGATTGCGGCCGGCTGCGCCGACCTTTGCGGCACGTGCGGGATCGGCCAACAGGGCGAGCGCCTCCTCGGCCATGCGCTGCGGGTCACCGTCGCGGACGAGGATTCCCGAGGCGCCCTGCTGGATGATCGAGGCCGGGCCTCCCGAGGCCGCGGCGATGACCGGTACAGACGCGGCCATGGCTTCGCAGATGACGCGTCCGAAGGGCTCCTGCAGGGCCGGGTGGAGCAACAGGTCGAAGGCCGGCAGGATCTCGTGGGCGGCATCGCAGTCTCCGACCCAATGGAAGGCCTCGGCCAGGCCGTTGCTCGCGACCCTTTCCTTCAGTTGCGATATCCAGCGCGAGTGCTCGTTGAACAAGTCGCGTCCGACGGCCACGAAATGCGCGTCCGGACGTTGCCGGCGGATCTCGCCCGCGGCCTGGATGAAAGCGTCGTGGCGTTTCCAGGGGATCAGGTGCGCAATCATGCCGATGACCGGCCCGTCAGGCGGAAGTCCGAAGCGTCGGCGTGCGTCGCTCCGGTCTCCGGCGGCGAACCGTGTCGGATCGACGCCGTTGCGGATCACGCGGATCCGTCCGAGGACGCGCGGTGAAAGGATGTCGACGAGGTGCTCGTCGATCGCTTCCGATGCCGCAATGATGCGGGCGGCCTTTTTTGAGGCCTCGCGGGCCAGCATGACCGGGATCCGGAGGTCGCGTACGTGCCAGATGATGGGAATGGATGAGAAGGCGTGATGTGCGGCAAGAAAAGCAGGCAGGCTGTTCGCGTGGATGATGTCCGGCTTGACGGTGCGGATAATTTGCGAGACCGAGCTCGGCGCGCGCATCAGCTTGGCGGCCGTGGTGAAAAGGCCCCAGCCCCGTTTTCTGGCCCGCACGGGCGAGACGGGAAAAACGGGCAGGCCGGCGGAGGTCAGGCGATCGAACAGCGGTCCGTTGGGGACGGCCGCGACCACATCGATGCCGGCCGCCTTCAGCGAAAGGCAGACGTCCGCTAAGCTGTGTTGGGCGCCCCCGAATTCAGAGACCAGATCTACCCATAAAACTTTCATAAGACTTCATCTTATATCGCTTATAGGGAGATAGTCAATGGCTTGGATAGGAATTTATCCTATAGCCGAACTACTCGCAACCGTCAGTCCGTTCCGTGTCGGGCTGGTATTCCGCCACGGTGACCGGCGGCCCGACGTGGGTGCCGGAATCGGCGCCGTCGGGGCGGGAAGCGTTGTTCGGCCGCGGTCTGCGTCGGCGTCTGCGTCGGCGGGGACGGTCAGGTTCATCCTCGGAGTCGCGCGGTTCATTGGCCTCCTCGTCTGTCGGCTCAGCCGTGCCGGGCGCGGGCGGCGAATTCCGGGCCACTTCGCTTTCGTACAGCGCTTGCCATTCGCGGATCAGGGTGGTGTCGCCGCCTTCGGCGGCAAGCAGGATCCGTTGGAACGCCAGCGCTTCGGGGAAGGCGGGATGGAACAGGAATCGGTGGCCGCGGCCCTTTTTCGGCGATTCGGCGAAGCGGCGCTGGACATCCATGAGGGCGACCGCCGTGAAAAAGGTGGACTTGGGAATGTGGAACTGCTGCGCGATCTGATGGAGCACCATGCGGGCGACGTGCTGCTTGTTGACGCGCCCGTGCGGGTATTGGGCTTCCTCTTTCCTGAGCTGTTCGAGGAAAAGGGGGTAATAGAGGCATGCGGTTCGCACGCCGTTGGAGAGGTCGGCATTCTGAGGGTCAGCGTCCAGCGCCGCCAAATACCGCCAGAGGGGCGATTTCTCGCCGCCGGTGGCGTCGACATAGGCGTTGACGTCGGGCAAAAGGTCCTGAAGAAGCTCGAACTCCCACATCAGGTGAAAGGCCGCGTTGGATGAGTTGAAGGTGAAAAGGCGATAAATTTCCTCGCAGAGGCGGGGCACCGACGCGTTGAGGATGTCGGCGTGGTGTTTGATAATGGCTTTGCGGCTGGCGCGGTCGATCGTGAACCCGAGCCGGGCCGCGAATTTCACGGCCCGCATCATGCGGACCGGATCCTCGCGGAACCGGATGTTGGGGTCGCCGATGCACCGCAGGACTTTTTTATCGAGGTCTTTGAGACCGCCGACGTAATCGATGACGGCGAAGGTCTTGATGTCGTAAAACAAGCCGTTGACGGTGAAATCGCGGCGTTTGGCGTCCTCTTCGGGAGTGCCGAAGGTGTTGTCCTCGGTCTGGTAGAGGCCGTTTTCTTTTTCGCTGGCTTCGGGCTGCTTCCGGAACGTGCTGGTTTCGATCACCTTCCTGCCGAAGACGATGTGAGCGAGGCGGAAGCGGCGTCCGATGAGAAAGCAGTTGCGGAAAAGACGGCGGATGTCGTTCGGGCGCGCGTCCGTGCCGATGTCGAAATCTTTCGGCTGTCGGCCGAGAAGGAGATCGCGTACGCTGCCGCCCACCAGATAGGCGGTATGGCCGGTGTTGGCGAGACGGTAGAGGACCTTCAGCGCGTCCGGATCGATATTCGCGCGTGAGATGCAGTGAGCGGCGCGATCGCGGACAATGGGAGTATCTCGTTTGAAAAAGCTGATCATCGTTTGTTTCTGTCTCTAATTTGAAAAACAACAAGCCTAATTATGACAGAAAATCGGGCTCGAAACAAGAAGGGATCCGGTGTGGTTCAGGGGCCGCGAAGCGCCCCCCGAGGCCGGGCCTTGTCTTTGCTTTGCGCGGCTTGTGCCGCGATGCGAAGAAGGCGTATACTGTTTTGACACGGAGCCGTAGGCTGAAAGGCCCTCATGAAAAAATGTCCCTATTGCGCGGAAGAGATTCAAGACGCGGCGATCAAGTGCAAGCACTGTGGCGAGTTCCTCGACGGCTCTCTGCGGCCGCCTTCCGCTGAAAACCGCGTGCCGTGGTATTTCGGCACGACGTTCATTGTGCTCATGCTGGCCAGCGTGGGGCCTTTCGCCTTGCCGCTCGTCTGGTGGCAACCCAAGTACAAGCGCGCCACGAAGTGGTGCGTGACGGTCCTGGTGCTCGTCCTGACGGCGGCGATGTCGGCGGCGACCGTGGAATCCTTCCGCGTCTTGAAGCAGTTCTACGGCATGCTGAGCCACATGTGAAAGGCGCGGACCGCCGAGGGGATCCGCGCCTTTTTTTACCGCCGGGCGCTCCCCGCTCGCTTTACAGCTCGCGGATGTAAATGTTCTTGAACTCGATCGGGTCGCCGTGGCACTGCAGCTCGATCTGCTCTTTCGGGAAGATCGGCCGGTTGCGGTCCCAGTAGTTCTCCAGGACGGTGTTGTCCACCACGAGCACGCCGTTGAGCTTCACGGTGACCTTGTCGCCGACCATCTTGATGTGGAAGGTGTTCCAGTCGCCAATCAGCCGGTCGGCGATCGACAGCGCTTTGCTCGGGTTCTGCTTGTTGTTGTAGAGGCCGCCGGACCCGATATTCCACTGGTTGTGCGCGTCCCAGATCTGAACCTGGGGCGAACCGCGCAGGTAGAGGCCGCTGTCGCCGCGCACCGTGAGCAGGCGCCAGTCGACGAACATCTCGAAGTCGCCGTAATCCTTGGCCGTGGCGAGGCTGTACCCCTTGCCGCTGAAATAGAGCGTTCCGCCGTCACGCACGAACCAGCTCGCGCGCATCTCCTCGTCCGCCTTGGCCTGGATCTCCGCGCGTTTTTCCGGGGACGCCGCCTGCCGCACGAGCGGGCTGTCGAACTTCTCCGTGCGGGTCACACCCTTCCAGTTGGTCAGGTCTTTGCCGTTGAAGAGGGCGGTGAAGCCGGCGGGCGCTTTGTTGTCGGTCGGCTGCGCCACCTGGTAGTCCGCCGGGACTTCCTTGATGCGGATGTTGCGCCAGTCTACGCGCGTGCCGTGTCCGAGCCAGCCGATGTGGCCCTTGGCGTTATGGAGCCCCGGATGTTGCTTGTGGTCCATGGTGTCCATGATGCCCGCGATGTCGGCATCGACGATCACGCTGCCGTTGAGGATGACGGTGATTTTCGAGCCGATGGCGCGCACTTCCTGGACGTTCCACTGTCCGACCGGCTTCTGGGAGCCGCGTTTGCTGGGGACCACCCCGTAGATTGAGCCGTGGTACTGATAAGGTTGGAGCTTGGTGTACTGCGACCCGGAATCGTCCAGGATCTGCAGTTCCATCGCGCTGTAAGCGGAGTCGCCGACTTTCGGACAACGGATGCCGAGGCCGTTGTTCGAGTTCGTGTAAACGAGAAACTCGAACCGCAGAATGAAGTTGTCGTACTGCTTGGCCGTGTACAGGTTGCCGCCGCCTTTCGGCTGGCAGAACAGGATGCCGTTTTCCACCGAGTAGCCGTTCGTGGCGCCGATCCAGCCTTCCAGGTCCTTGCCGTTGAACAGCGAGACAAAGCCCGCTTCGCCCCCGGCCTCTGCCGACCAAACGTTCCCCGCCACCGCGAGCGCCCCAACGGCGCCCAATAAAAGAAGCTTCATGATTTACCCTTGTTAAGTGTTCAGGCGATTTCGCACCGCCACCCCAGAACTGTCATGTATTAAACGCGATTCCGTGCGGAAATGCAATGCGCGATTAGGCGTGATTTTTTTCCAGCAGGGCGGGGAGCTGGCCGACGTGGTCGAGGATGAAGTCGGGGCCGAAGCCGAAGCGCGCGAGGTCCTCGCGCTGCGCCACGCCGGAGAGCACGAGCACGGTTTCGATGCCGGACTCGATGCCCGAGATGATGTCCGTGTCCATGCGGTCGCCGACGATCAGGGCGCTCTCGCGCGGGCAGCCGAGCAGGCCGAGGCCGGTGCGCATCATCAGCGGATTGGGCTTGCCGACGAAATAGGCTTTTACGCCGGTCGAGAGCTCGATGGGGGCCACCAGCGCGCCGCAGGCGGGGATGATGCCGCTCTCGGCCGGCCCTGTCAGGTCCGGGTTGGTGCCGATGAGTTTGGCGCCTTTGCGGACGAGGCTGACCGCCTTTTTGATGGTCTCATAGGTGTACATGGGCGTTTCACCGACCACCACGTAGTCGGGGTTGACGTCATTGGTCGAGAAGCCCGCGTCGTAGAGCGCGTTGATCAGGCCGGGCTGGCCGATGACGTAGGCGCTGCCGCCGGGCGTCTGGGAGGCGAGAAACGCCGCCGTGGCCATGGCGCTGGTGTAGAAATGCGTTTCTTCGATGTCCACGCCCATGCGGTGCAACTTTTCGCTCAGCTCGCGCGGCGAGCGCTCGCTGCTGTTGGTGAGGAAAAGGAAAGGGATTTGGGTCGCACGCAGCCAGGCGACGAAGTCGAGCGTGCCGGGCAGGATCTTGTTGCCGTGGTAGATCACGCCGTCCATGTCGCAGAGAATGCCGCGTTTCGCTTGCGTCGGTGAGCTGTTCTTCATAGTGTTTCCTCAAGGGCGAGGTGGTTCACGAGCGTGAGGCACAGCGCGGCCGAGTTGGCGGCGGCGCGGTGCACGAAGGTTTGGAAGTCAAGCGCATTGTCGCCTTTGCTGGGCACGTCGCTTAGCGCGCGGAGGATCAGGAACGGCACGCCGAAGCGCGTGCAGACGTGGGCGATGGCACCGCCCTCCTGGTCGACGCACTGGACGGCGTCGCCAAAATGGCTCCGGATGTCGGCGATCTGCTCGGGACGGTAGATGAAAGAATCGGACGAGCCGAGCAGTCCGTGATGGCAGGTCAGGGGCTTGGCGTGTTCGGCGAGGACCTTCCTGAAGCGCTTGAGCAGACTGGCCGAGGCGTGGAAGCGCGGCTCGCATCCCATCATCTGGCCGTACTTCAAGCCGAACGGGGTGATGTCCACATCGGTGTAGACGGCCTCCTCCGGCACGACGAGGTCGAGGATCTGCTGATGGGGCTGCATGCCACCTGCGCAGCCGGTGTTGATGACGCAACAGGGTTCGAAATCGGAGAGGAGCAGGGCGAGGGTGCACGCCGCGTTGACTTTGCCGACGCCGGACCGGGCGATGACCAACTCCTGCGCGCCGTGTCGGCCGCGGAACAGCTGCGTGTTGAAATGGGTCTGCGCGCCGTGGTCGGGAAAGACCGCGAGCAGCGCATCCAGCTCCTCCCGCATGGCGGCGACCACGGCGATCGGTTTTTTCATGGGACGTAGTTTCGTATGAATTGACGCGCCTGTCAACAGAGGGACAGATTGCCGCCCCCAAAAGAATCATCGTTCCCCCTTGAATCCTGCCGCGGCTCCGGATAAAATGACGGTTATATGGAAACGAACAAACGGAAATTGCTGTTGGTCGATGACGATCCGAGCCTGCTCGAGACGCTGGGAGACTTTTTGACGTTCGAAGGGTATGAGGTTTTGTGTTCCACGAGCGGCGAGGACGCGCTGATCAAGATGCGGCCTTTCCAGCCCGACCTGATCATCCTCGACATGGGCATGCCGGGCATGGGCGGGACCGGATTTCTGGACCGGATCACCAATCCGGACGGGCGCACGCTCTATCCCGTGGTGGTGCTGACGGCGCGCGCTTCCATGGCCGAATATTTCGCCGACAAGCAGATCGCCGGTTTCATCGCCAAACCGTGCGATCCGCCCGACTTGCTGCTAGAGGTGGGCCGCATCCTTTTCGAGACGGCGAATGAGGGGTACCGAGTGACTTCGTCGCAGGTGGCGCGGCGCCTGGTGATCGCCGATGGCGATCCCACGCTGCGGCGGACGCTGGAGTCGGAGTTCGCGCAGGCCGGGTTTCAAGTGGCGGCCGTCGCGACGGGCCCCGAGGCGCTGGAGGCCTGCGTCACGTTCAAGCCCAACGCGATTGTGATGCGTCTGGAACTTGAAGGCATGAGCGCGGACGAGGTCGTCGCCATGCTGAAACGGCTGCCGAACACGCGCGGCGTCGAAGCCGTGGTCTACGGCTTCGACCTGCCGGAGGCGCAACTGGAGCACGTGGCCAATCTCGACATTCCGCAGACCCACATGTTGAAAGACCTCACGGTCAATACGATCATTGACCGCACCATGGCTGTGACCGGAGCGTAGAACGCGCGGTCGGCCGATGCGGGAAAAAGGGGGATCCTCGATGCGTTGTCCCAAATGCGGCCATCTCGACGACAAGGTCTTAGACAGCCGGGCGGCACGCGAAGGCGCGTCGATCCGCCGGCGTCGGCAGTGTCTGGCCTGCGAGCACCGCTTCACGACCTATGAGGAAATCGTGAAGGACGAGCTTCGGGTGATCAAGCGCGACGGCCGGCGCGAGGAGTTCAGCCGTCTGAAGCTGGAGCGGGGGCTGATGCGGGCCTGCGAGAAGCGCCCGATCAGCGCGGATCAGATCCACGACCTCGTCGACCAGGTCATCGAGAGTTTCGAGGGCGAGAGCGAGGTCACCTCTGAACAGATCGGATTGGCGGTGATGACCCGGCTGCACCGCCTCGACGATGTGGCCTACATCCGCTTCGCCTCCGTTTATCGCCGGTTCGCGGATGTGAACCAGTTCCTCAAGGCGGTCAAGGACATGGTGGAGAAGTAAGCCGTGCACAAGCTTACCGTCTACGTTCCGGCGTCGCATCTCGAATCCGTGAAGGCCGCGCTGTTTGCGGCCGGCGCGGGCCGCTATGCCGGCTATGACCAGTGCAGCTGGCAGGTCCTTGGCCAAGGCCAGTTCCGTCCGCTGGCGGGGAGCGCCCCGTTCATCGGGCAGACCGGCGTGGTCGAGCAGGTGCCCGAATACCGCGTGGAGATGATCTGTGCCGACGAGGCGGTTGCCGCAGTCGCGGCCGCGCTGCGCGCCGCGCATCCGTATGAAGAGCCGGCGTTCGATTTTGTCCGAATTGCGCCAGAGTCTGTCGCGAACCGTTAAGGCCGAGGGCCTAAGGCAGGAAAAAGCGTCTGACGTGTCGTGAACACAGCGAGGAGGACCGATCGTCATGAGGTTCAACCCTTTTTCAAGGCTGGCGGACCGGTCTGCCGCGCAGATCATTGTCATGGCCTCGGTCATGTTGCTGTTGGTCTCGGCGGTTGTCTGGAAAACAGCGCGTCATGCCGATCGTGAGATGCGTGATGAGCTGCTGGTGCAGGCGCGGATGGTCAAACAAGCCGTCGAAGACCAGGACCTCAAGACGCTTGCCGGCTCCAGCGAAGATGTCGATAAACCGGCTTATAAACAGATCCGGGACCGGTTCGCCGATCTCAAGGAAACCAACTCCAGGTACCGGTTCCTGTACATCATGGGGCGGAGGGCAAACGGTCAGGTCTTCTTCTATCTGGACTCCGAGAACGTCAATTCAGAGTTGTATGCGGCGCCTGGCGAGGAGTACGGAGAGATCTCCGCGGAGGATGCCCGTGTGTTCGACACCAAGACGGCCGTCGTGACCGGCCCATCCTCAGACCGCTGGGGGACCTGGGTCTCGGCGTTGGTGCCGATCATCGATCCGCCGACAGGAGCCGTGGCCGGCGTGTTGGGCATTGACGTTGATGCCCATGCTTGGAAATGGGAGGTGGCGGCCCGCACGGCGTTGCCCGTCAGCCTGCTGCTGGCGTTGGTGATTGTTGTGATCGCAGGCCTTTTGGCTTTCCGCCCCCAATACGATCACGTGGATATCAAGCCGATCCAGCAACGCCTGCTGGTGCCGCTCGCGGCCGTGCTGTTGCTTCTCCCGGTGGGAGCCGGTTCTCTGCTGGTGATCCAGCATCGCCAAAGTCTGAACCTGGTTTTCCGGACAACACGGGTCCAACTCGAGTCTGACTTGAATGCCGCCATGAACAAACAAGTCGGGGTCATGAATGCGCTCGGGAATGTCGTGGCGATGGATCCATGCCTGGTGGAGTCGCTCAAATCGCGAGACCGCGAACGCCTGCTGAAAGCGTATGCGCCGGTGTTCAAGGCGATGAGTACAGATCAATCTCTCGCCCGCTTCGCACTGATTGGCACTGACCGGGTATGCCTGGTGCGTTTCCACCTGCCTGAAAAATACGGCGATCGGATTGAGCGGCCCACGTTGATTGATGCCGAGCGCAGCGGTGCTCCCGCAACGGGGCTCGAGTTGGAAGAAAAGTCATTTTTGGTCCTGCGGACGGTGCGGCCGGTCTATGACGGCCGTACGCTGGTTGGGTATATTGAGATGGGGATGACGTTCGATAAAATCGTTGACGCCTTGGATGTCGATGACGGGGTCGAGTATGCCGTCGCCATCCGCAAGGAGTATTTGGATCGGACCGCTTGGGAGGAGACGTTGCGGCAGCTCGGACGGCCTGCCATTTGGGACCGCTTCGCCGCGTCTGCGCTGATTTATGCAACCCTTTCCACCTTTCCCGCCGACATCGCTCAGGCGTTTGGGGCGTGGCGCCCCGCTTCGTCGCGCGACGTGCTCGAGACCTCCTCCGGGGACCAGAAATGGGGCGTCATGACGGTCCCGCTGAAGGATGGCCACCATAGCGAGATCGGCAGTCTGATCGCGCTGCTCAACATCACGGACGCGAAAACGGTACAGGCCCGGTTGAGGGCGGTCGGACTGGGCGGCGGACTGGTGCTCCTGGTCGGTCTGCTCAGTTTCCTTTACGTGTTGCTGCGCCGCACCGATAACAGTATCCGCCGGCAGCAGCTGAAGCTGCAGAAAAGCGAGCAGCGGCTGAGCGCCACCTTGCGCTCGATCGGCGACGGCGTCATCACCACGGATGCCGCCGGCCGGATCACGGATCTGAACGCCGTGGCGGAAAGGCTGACCGGCTGGACAACGGCTGAGGCGGAGGGACGTTTCTTGGTGGAGGTCTTCCGCATCGTCAACGCGCTGACCCGTGAGGAAATAAGCAACCCCGTTGAGAAGGTGATCCGCGAAGAGACGGTTGTCGAGTTGGCCAACCATTCAATGCTCATTGCTAAGGACGGCACGGAATATCAGATCGCCGACAGCTGTGCGCCGATCCGCGACGCGAGCCAGAACGTGATCGGCGTCGTGCTCGTCTTCCGGGATGTCAGCGAGGAATACCGGCGCCGGGCAATCCTGCGCGCCAGCGAAGAACGATACCGCGCCATATTCGAAAAGAACGCGTCCATCCAGTACCTCATGAACGTCTGCGACGGAAGAATCGTTGACGCGAATCCTGCGGCGTGCGCGTTCTACGGCTATACGCGAGAGCGCATGAAGCAGCTGCACATCTCCGACATCAACACGATGTGGCAGTCGAAACAGCATGAAATACTGGCGAAGGCGCGCACCGAAGGCTGCCCCCGGTTTGAGTTCCGCCACCGGCTGGCCGATGGCCAGATCCGCGAGGTCGAATCGTATCTGTGCACCTTGACCATTGATGGGCGGGAATGCCTGTACGCCGTTGTTCACGACATTACAGCGCGTAAACAGACGGAAGCGGAGCTGAATAAGGAACAGGTGTTGGTTCGGACACTGATGGAGAACGTCCCTGAGCACATCTATTTCAAGGACGCCGAGAGCCGCTTCGTCATGATCAGCCGGCGGCAAGCGGAAGCGTTTGGACTTCCCGATCCCGCGTTGGCGGTCGGCAAGACGGACTTCGATTTCTTCACCGAAGAACACGCTCGTCCGGCGTTTGAGGCGGAACAGGAGATCGTCCGGTCCGGCAAGCCGATCGTGGACCTCGAAGAGAAGGAAACGTGGCCCGATGGCTCTGCCACGTGGGTCTTGACGACCAAGATGCCCCTGCGTGACAGCGACGGGAACATTATCGGAACGTTCGGCGTTTCGCACGACATCACGGCGCGCAAGCGCATCGAGCAGGAGCTGCGCGAGAACGAAGGCCGGCTACGGGCGCTCACCGACGCGGCGCAAGACGCAATCCTGATGATGGATGCCGATGGGCGGATTTCCTTCTGGAACCCGGCGGCGGAGCGCATCTTCGGCTATGCGCAGGACGAGGTGATCGGCCGCGACCTGCACGAGCTGGTCGCGCCGCAGCGTTACCGTCCGGCCTATCAGGCCGGGATGGCAAGGTTCCAGAAAACCGGTGAGGGGGCTGCCGTCAACACGACGATCGAGCTGCAGGCTCTCCGCAAGACGGGCGAAGAATTGCCGGTTGAGCTGTCGCTCTCCGCCCTGCACCTCGAGGGGCGCTGGCAGGCGGTGGGCATCATTCGCGACATCACCGAACACAAGCGGGACCAGGAAGAGCTGATCGAAACCAACCGGCAACTCAACGAGGCGATGTCCCGCGCCAATGAGATGGCGGAGCAGGCGCGGCAGGCCAGCACCGCCAAGTCCGATTTCTTGGCCAATATGAGCCACGAGATCCGGACGCCCATGAACGGCGTGATCGGCATGACCGGCTTGCTGCTCGACACCGAGTTGACGGACGAGCAGCGGCGCTATGCCGAAACCGTGCGGACAAGCGCCGAATCCCTCCTCGGCCTCATCAACGACATCTTGGACTTCTCCAAGATCGAGGCGGGCAAGATGAGTTTGGAGATTTTGGATTTCGATCTTCAGGATCTCGTCGAGGACCTGGCCGCGACCATGGCGTTGCGGGCGCAGGACAAGGGGCTGGAACTGCTGTACAGCATCGCCACCGAGGTGCCGACGCAGTTGCGCGGCGATCCCGGCAGGCTGCGCCAGATTCTCACGAACCTCGTGAGCAACGCCATCAAGTTCACCCAGGCCGGTGAGGTGGCGATCCGCGTGATGTTGGAATCTGAAAGGATGGACTCCGTCCTGCTCCGGTTCTCGGTGCGCGATACCGGCATCGGCATTCCGGAGGAGAAGATCGGTCTGCTCTTCGAGAAATTCATGCAGGCAGACACTTCGACCACGCGCAAGTATGGCGGAACCGGGCTGGGACTGGCCATCTGCAAGCAGTTGGCGGAGCTCATGGACGGCGAGGTGAGTGTCGTCAGTGAAGAGGGCAAGGGGTCGGAATTTTCGGTGACGGCGCGCTTCGGGAAGCAGGCCGAAGGGGCGCAGCCCGTTGTGCCGGTGTCGGCTGATCTTCGCCATGTCCGCATTTTGGTCGTCGACGACAATGCGACCAGCCGGGAAATTCTGACCACCTATATGACGTCTTGGGGGATGCGGCCTGCCGAAACCTCGAACGGGCCTTCGGCGATCCAAATGCTCCTCCGGGCGGTGGGAATGGGCGACCCCTTCCAGTTGGCGGTTCTGGACATGCAGATGCCGGTGATGGACGGGGAGATGCTCGGCCAGGCGATCAAGGCGGATGCTCGGATCGCCGGAACCCGTCTCGTGATGCTCACATCGTTGGGGATGAGGGACAATGCCGCTCATTTCCAGCTGATCGGCTTCGAGGCCTGCCTCACCAAGCCGGCGCGCCATCAGGAGTTGAAGCGCGCGCTGTCGCTGGCTCTGATGGACAAGGCTACGAAGGTTCCGCAGTCGGCCACCAAGCGTCAGGGCACCAAGGATTTGCAGGCGCAGTTTGCCGATATCAAGGCCCGTATTCTGTTGGCGGAGGATAATATCACCAACCAGCAGGTGGCGTTGGGTATCCTCAAGAAACTGGGCTTGCGCGCCGATGCGGTCGCCAACGGCGCTGAAGCCATCAAAGAGTTGGGGACCGTCCCCTATGACCTGGTTCTCATGGATGTGCAGATGCCGGTGTTGGACGGACTGGAGGCCACGCGGCAGATTCGCGCTGTGCATGCACCGGTGCTCAATCGGGACATCCCCATTGTCGCCATGACCGCACACGCCATGCAGGGCGACCAGGAAAAGTGCCTGGCCGCCGGCATGAACGACTATGTTTCTAAACCGGTGACGCCGCAGGCATTGGCCCGGGTGCTCGAAAGGTGGCTCCGAAAGAAAGAACACGCGAACACGGGCACGGCCGGAAACGTCCGCCAGTCGGCCGCCGAACCGTTGCCGTCGGTTTGGGATCTCGCCGGATTGATGGAGCGCGTGATGGATGACAAGGATTTGGCGCAACAGGTGCTGGCCGGTTTTCCGGAGGATGTCGGACAACGGTTGCTGGCGTTGAAAGCCTGTTTCGACGCGGGCAACCTCGCCGGCGTCGAACGGCAGGCGCATGCCATCAACGGCGCCGCGGGCATCATCGGGGGCGAAGCCCTGCGTGCGGAGGCTTCCGCCATGGAGAAGGCGGCGCGGACTGGCGATCGGGCCGGCGCTGCCGCACGGTACCCGGAATTGATTCGGCGCTTTGAAGGACTGAAAGAAGCGCTCGAATCCCAACTGAAGACGTGGAGGGGCGACTCATGCGTGTCCTGATTGCGGAAGACGATCCGACTTCCCGGCTGATGCTGACGGCGGTACTCAAGAAGTGCGGATATGAAGCGGTCTCCGCCTCCAACGGTCTGGAGGCTTGGGAGGCCTTGCAACAAAGCGATGCGCCTCGGTTGGCCATCTTGGATTGGATGATGCCCGAGATGGACGGGCTGGAGGTCGTGCGCCGGGTCCGCGCGGAGAAGGCCGGGCTGCAGCCTTATGTGCTCATGCTGACCACCAAGGGCGAGAAAGAGGATGTCGTGGCCGGGCTTGAGGCCGGTGCCGACGACTACCTGACGAAGCCGTTCCATCCGGCGGAATTGCGGGCCAGGGTCGACGTGGGCCGGCGTCTGCTCGAAACGCAGGATCAGCTGGCCCGGCAGGTCTGCGAATTGCGCCAGGCGTTAGACGACATCAAGACCTTGCAGGGTATTCTGCCCATCTGCATGCATTGCAAGAAAATCAGGAATGACAAAGGGTATTGGGAGCAGGTCGAGGGGTATATCAGTCACCATTCAGAAGCGCTGTTCACGCATAGCATCTGTCCCGAGTGCATGCAAAAACATTACCCGGAGCCCTCGTCTGCTCCGGAGTGGTGACCGTAACGTCGGGCGGGGGCCGTGGACGATCCCGCCCGGACGCGTAAGCGGCGAATCGGCATCCGTCCCATTTGGCTTTTAAGTGCCGCCGCTTATCGGTAGACTTGCCGGCGGAAAGATGGGCTGGGAGAAAAGGACACGGTAAACGGCTGCGGGTTGAAACGGGCATAACAAAAGGGGGGGGCGGATGAAGGGGATGGCGCTTGTTGTTTTCGCGGTTTTCGCGGTTTCGGTTATTGATGCGGGAGCGGCCGGCTCAAATGACATTTTTCGCGCGGGAGCGGCGAAAGGCAATATCACGCCTCCATTGGGGGCCCCGATCATCGGCGGTTTCCATCCGTTTCCGGCGACGCATGTGCACGACGACCTGTTCGCCAAGTGTCTCGTGCTGGACAATGGCAAGACGCGCGCCGCGTTTGTCGTGTGCGATCTGCTCGGTCTTTCGCGCGGCGTGAGCGATGAGGCGCGGCGGCTGGTCCAAGAGGAGACCGGCTTGTCCGCCGGCAATGTGCTCGTCTCCGCGACGCACACCCACTCGGCGATCAGCGCGCTGGGTGGGCGGTATAATCTCACGCCCGAGCTGGACGACTACCAGAAATTCGTGGCGCGACGCATCGCCGACACGGTGCGCTGCGCGATCAACAACCTGGAGCCCGCTCGCATCGGCTGGACTACCGCGTCGGTGCCGCAGCACGTCTTCTGCCGTCGCTGGTTTCTGAAGCCCGGCACCATGCCGGTGAATCCGTTCGGCAGCACGAATGACCTGGTGAAAATGAACCCGGCGCGGGCCAGCGCGAATCTGGACCGGCCCGCCGGCCCGACTGATCCCCAGATCTGCCTGGTCGCCGTGAAAGCGCTCGACGGCCGTCCGCTCGCGCTCCTCTCGAACTATTCGCTGCACTACGTCGGCGGTGTGCGCGGCGCAGACATCTCGGCGGATTACTACGGCATGTACAGCGACCGTATCCAGCAGCTGCTGGGCGCGGACCGTCAGGATCCGCCTTTCGTCGCCCTGATGAGCAACGGCACGAGCGGCAACATCAACAACATCGATTTCACCAAGCCGGGCGAGAAACTGCCTCCGTATGCCCGGATGAGAACGGTCGCCGACGATGTGGCGCAGGCGGTCCACGCGGCGTATCAGCGTATCCTGTGGCGCGACACGGTCCCGCTCGCCGTGGCGTTCGAAGAGATCGATCTCGCCTTCCGCCATCCGACGCCAGAGCAGTGCGAACGCGCCAAAGGCGTGCTCGCCAAGCTCGCGCCCGGCGTCAAACCGAACACGCTTGAGGAGATCTACGCCGCGCGCACGCTGGAGGTCACTACCGCGCCGGAGCGCTGGCATTTCGCGCTGCAGGCCTTCCGTGTCGGTGAAGTCGGTATTGCCACCTTGCCGAACGAGGTCTTTAGCGAAATCGGCTTGGAGATCAAAGCCCGCAGCCCATTTAAGCCGACGTTCGTGGTTTCGCTGGCGCACGGGTATTTTGGCTACCTTCCGACGCCGGAACAGCACAAACTGGGCGGATATGAGACGTGGCTCGGCACCAGCCGGCTCGAAATCGAAGCGGCGCCGAAAATGGGCGATGCGTTGGTGCGCATGTTGAAACAGCTGGATGCGCCGGCACCATGAAAGGAGCGGAGATGAGCGTGGTAAAACGGATGGCGGGCCTGTCGCGCCGCGGTTTTCTCGCGGCGGCAGGAGGTGCCATTGCGGGGTGTTGCGCAGGAAACGGGGCCGCAGGCAAGAGGCGCGGGCCGCTGGTTACGTTCGGGATGGTCACGGACTTGCATTCCGCCGACTTGGATCCCAACGCCGGCCGGCATTACCGCGAATCGATCGCGAAGCTGGACGCGTGCGTGTCGGACATGAACCGGCGCGGCGTCGATTTCCTGATCGAATTGGGCGACTTCAAAGACCTGGGCGCGACCGCCGACGCGACGGTCGCGAATCTGCACGCCGTCGAAACGGCCTTCCGGAAGTTCAACGGGCCGCGGTATCATGTGCTGGGGAATCACGACATGGACCGGATCTCGAAGGCGCAGGCGCTCGCGGCGATTGAGAACACGGGCATTCCTCGCGACCGATCGTATTATTCGTACGACGTGAAAGGTGCCCATTTCATCGTCCTGGACGCGACGTTCCGCCCGGACGGCACGCCTTACGATTCCGGGAATTTCAAGTGGACCGAGGCGTTTGTGCCCCCGGCGGAACTGGCTTGGCTGGAGCGCGACCTCAAGAAAACGCGGCTGCCGTCCATCGTCTTCATTCACCAGTTGCTTGACGGCGACCAAGAAGTGTATGACGTGAAGAATGCGGCGGCGGTGCGACGCGTTCTCGAACAGAGCGGGCGCGTCCACGCCGTTTTTCAGGGACACTATCACGAGGGCAAGTATGCGAACGTCCGGGGAATCCACTACTACACGCTCAAAGCGATGGTGGTGGGCTCCGGCCCGCAGAACAACGCGTACGCCACCGCCGACGTGTATCCGGACGGCAGTGTGAAGGTCACCGGGTTTCAGCGCGCGGAGTCGCGGGTGTTCGCCGTGGGGTGACGCGCAAAAGGAGGAGACTGCTCGCATCCGCGCCGGGGCCGTCGCGGTCTGCCTGTATGAGATCCGTGTCGCACATCAACAGAAAGCTTAGCTGATATCACGCATGAATCCGAAATTTTCTCGTTTGCTTTGGATCGTTGTCCCCTGTCTGCACGTCGCGGCCGATCTGGTGCCGCTGGCCGATGAGGTTGCGCTCAAACCGTGGAGCAAAAAGATCAACACCTCCCTGTCGCGGGCTGAAGGCGGCGCGCTGACGATGGCGGTGCGCACCGGCGACTTTAACTTCGGCTGGTCGCAGTGCCCGCTTCCCGCCGGCGCCGTACCGCCGCAGGCCGCGGGCGTTTACGGGCGGTTCCGCGCCGCGCCCGGCACCCGGGGCCAGCTTGCGCTGATGATGCTCCTGCTCAACGGCAAAGAGACGGACTACTATGCGTGCAGCCAAGGGGCGCTTGCTGAGAGCGGTGGCGCGTGGATCGAGTTCTACGCGCCGCTGTCCGATTTCAGGCCAGACCGGAACGCCAAGGCACGGACGCTGAAAGCCGACATGATCCGAGCGGGTGACCGCCTTCAGCTGAATCTCAACAACGTGGTCGGTTCCAAGGCGGTCGCGGAGTTTGACCGGTTGCGCTTTATGGAAAAGGAAGAGGCCGAAACTATCGGCCGCGCGATCCGGCGCGCGTCCCTTGCCCGCACGCTGTTGCCGGATGCGCAATGCGCGGGTGCGCCGCATCCCCGTTTGTTGCTCAATCCCGCCCGGCTGCAACGCGTCCGCGCCAAAGCCGCGGCCGGCGGCGATGCGCAGGCGGCCTATGGTGCGCTGGTGAAGAAACACGCGGAAGGGTATTTGCGGAATTACAATGCCGCGGCCCCGCTTGACAAGGTCTTGAACTTCGAGCCGACAGGAGAGGTCAACGCCCATCAGCGCAGCGGACAGCTGGAGGGACGTCTGACATCGGCCGTGATCCCCATCGAGATTCTGGCGGCAGCCTATCAGATCACGGGCGACGAACGCTATGGCCGCCACGCCGCGAAGGCCCTGGTGAACGCGGCCCGTGCGCTCGATGCCGACAATGCGGTGCTCAACAGCGGGTTTTATTATACCCGCACCTTCTATGTGCGCGCGCTGGCTTTCGGTTACGATTGGCTCTGGCCGCTGCTTACGCCCGAAGAGCGCCGTGACGTGAAGACCACGTTGCTCGGTTTCGTGCTCCAGATCCATGCCGACAGTTGGACTGCGGGTTGGGGCCGCCGCCCGCTCCACCGCGTGTGGAACTGGAATCCGGGGCTGGTGAGCTGCGCGGGCTTGGGGATGTTAGCCTTGGAGGGTGAGACGACAGCTGCCGAGAAAGCGGTTCTTTTCGATCTGCGCAGACACTTGCGCGATTATCTCACGCTGGGTATCGACGCCGACGGCGCGTGCCACGAAGGCCCCAACTATATCGCCTACGGGATCGGAGCGGGTCCCGAATTCGCCGAATGCCTGCGTGAGCAGGGGCGCGGCGATCTCTTCACGGAGACCAACTGGAAACTGATCCCGCCCTGGCTGGCGGCGGAGATGTTGCCGGATCACCGGCGCTGGAATAACCTCTCGGATTGCGGTCATGGCCAAGGCCCGTCTCCCGTCTACAGTTACACGTGCGGCCGTTTGTCCGAGTTGTCACGATCCGCGGCCGCCGTGCCGGGAGAGCGCCTGTCGCCCTCGGAAACCCTGCTGGCATCCAAAGACTTCCTTTGGCAATTCGCGGAAACGCCCGGCCCGCGCTTGCTCAGTTACCCCGCGTTGGCGTCGCTGATGGGATGGGTGTGGGAGGAGGGCCTTGGCCGGCGGATCGCGTCTTCCAGCGCGCCGTCCGTGTTGGCGTATCTGCTTTTCCACGAGCCGTGTCCGGTGGCGAAAGATCCGGCGGCACTCCTGCCCGACGCACTGCATTTCCGGGGGCGGGGGTTGGCGGTTTCGCGGACGGGATATGGCTCAAACGACTTGCATTTCGCGGTGGAAGCCGGGCCGCATGCGGCGGGCCACGATCAGGCGGACAAAGGATCCTTCACCCTATACGGGTACGGGGCCGATCTCGCGATCGACAGCGGCTACGGCAACGACGGCGAAGCGCTGAAGAGCGGCAGCAGTCACGCCCATAACATGGTGCTCATCAACGGAGAGGGCCAGCCGATGAACTGGCATAACCAGAGCAGCGGCCACATCAGCGGCTATCTCCATGGCAGCCTGCTGGACTGGGTGCGCGTCGATGCCCGCGAGGCGTGGGCTGTCCGTTACGACGGCGAGTGGCGGCCACAGCCCGCAGCCGAACCGTTGGACAAGGCGTTGCGCCACTTCCTCTTTGTGCGCGGTCACGGTACGGTTCCACCCTATCTCGTGGTGATGGACGATATCCGCAAGGACGGCAAGCCGGCGGATTACACGTGGCTCTGGCACATCCCAGCGGGCATGCGTTTCAAGGCGGCCGCGGGTTCTTGGTCTGCCGTTCCCATGCAGCTCTCGGGATCCGTTCTTACGACGGCGTCGGGCCATCCTCAGGGCGGTGCGCGTTTCACCTTTACGGTGCCTGCTGAGGGCCGTTATCTGCTTGCGGGCCTGACCCGCGCGGGTGGCGAGGACGAGGGCAAGTCCGACAGTTTCTTTGTGGGCATCAATGGCGGTAAACGCGCGACGTGGAATCTGCAAAGCGGAAAGAACTTCGGCTGGGAAGTCTTTGTGCCGGGTGAGGCGGGCATGACGAATCTTTTGGCGCTCAAGGCGGGCGAGACCGTGCGCGTCGAGCTCGCCGCGCGGGAAGCCGAGGCGCAGCTCAGCAAGCTGGCCTTGATTCTGGCGGGAACGGACGTGACGCTTGCGCCGGACGGACAACCCGCGGGCGGCGTGACCCTCACGGCGGACGAGGCCGAATTAATGGATCCGCCGCTGTTGCGGCAACCCATCCAGAGGATGGTTCAGCGCGATGTGCGGCTGACGGTCTTTCCGGTCACCACCGATGCGCGTCTGTTTACGAACCAATGGTTCGCGACCTCGCGCGAAGGGATGCATCCGCGCTTGGCGCATACGGTCAACGCCGTCGAACCGCGTTTCCTGATGGTATTGGTGCCCGGTACAGGTGCAACACCGCTGCCGCAGGTGCGGCGTCTCGCGATGGACAAGGGTGTCGGTGCGGAAATCGTTTGGGACGGCGTGACGGATCAGGTCCTCTTCGGCTCAGGCGAGATGTGCCGGGCCGCCGATATGGCGAGCGACGGCCATGCCGCGTTCATTCGCCGCGAAGAGGGGAAGGTGACGCACGGGGTGTTGTTGGACGGCACCACACTCACGGTAGACGATGTGGAGCGCGTTAAGAAATCGGGCTCGCGTGTGGCAACGGATTTCCAAACCGACAAGGCGCGGTGACCGAGCCTTCAAGAAAGTCGCGATGGGTATGATGAACGGTATTGACACGGCGTACAAACCAAGCGGTCTTTTTATCAGCGCCGTGCCCGTCTTCGCCACGTAGGTTTGTCCGGCGCGCGCATCTCGCGGCTTCAGGTGCGGGCCGGTACGGAGCGGCGTTTCCACTTCCACTCCTCGACTGCGCAGAAAACGCAGGGTACGATGAACAGGGTGATCAGACTGACCGCCATGCCGCCGACGGACGGGATCGCCATGGGTTTCATGACGTCCGAGCCGCGGCCGGTGGCCCAGAAGATGGGCATCAGGCCGAAGACCGTGGTCGCGGTGGTCATCAGGCAGGGACGGATGCGCTTGAGCCCGGCGTCGATGGTGGCGGCGCGTATTTCGGCAACCGACGCGAACGTGCGGTCTTTGAAGACGCCCTCCAGATAGGTGGCGACGATCACGCCGTCGTCGTCCACGACGCCGAAGAGGACCAGAAAGCCGACCCACACCGCGACCGACAGGTTCACCCCCCAAAGGGCGAGCATGATGAAGCCGCCGCTGGCTGAGACCAGCACGCCGAAAAAGATCACGGGGGCGAACCACCAGCGGGTGAAGCCGAGGTAGAGCATCACGAACATGATGGCCAGCGTGACGGGCACGAGAATCCGCATGCGGGCCATGGCCCGGACTTGGTTCTCGAATTGGCCGGACCACTCCCAGTAGTAGCCCGCGGGCAGTTGCAGCCGCCCGTCCTTCAGAGCCTGACGGAGGTGGGCCTCCGCGTCGTTGACGACGGACACCTCGTCGCGGTCGCGGGTGTTCATGGTGACGTAGCCGACCAGGAGTCCGCGCTCGCCTTTGATCTCCTGCGGCCCCAGCACGGTCGTAATGTCGGCGAGCTGGGCGAGGGGCACCTGCGCTCCCGATGAGGTGGGGACATTGATCCGCTGGATGGCTTCGGCGTCCTCGCGGAAATCGCGGGCCAGGCGGATGCGGATGGGGTAGCGTTCGCGTCCCTCGACCGACTCCGTGAGGTTCATGCCGCCCAAAGCCATTTCGATGACATCCTGCACGTCGCGGATGTTGACGCCGTAGCGCCCGATGCGGTCGCGGTCGATCTCGATCTGGATGTAGGGCTTGCCGACGATGCGGTCCGCGACGATGTCGGTTGCGCCGGGAACCTCGTGCAGGAGCTGTTCGATCCTCAGGCCGATCCGCTCGATCTCGCGCAGGTTCGAGCCGTAGATCTTGACTCCCATCATGGCGCGGAAACCGGTCTGAAGCATGATCAGGCGCGTCTGGATGGGCTGGAGGAACGTGGGCAGCACGCCGGGGATGGCGGTCTTCTCCTGAAGCTCTGTCAGGATCTCATTTTTGGTGATGCGCCTTGTCTCGGGCCAAACCCGCGAAAGCGGCTTCCTGACGACGTCGGGCCAATCGGAGAAAAACCGTTTGACGCTGCGCGTCCGCCACTCGTCCTCGGGCTTGAGGATGATGATGCTCTCCATCATGCCGATCGGGGCGGGGTCGAGCGCCGATTCGGCGCGTCCGACCTTGCCCACCACGGATTCGACCTCCGGAACGCTTGCGATGGCCCGGTCCTGGGTGCTGTTGACCTGGATCGCCTGCGAGAGGGAACCCTGCGGCAGCAGCGAGGGCATGTAGAGGAACGAGCCTTCGTCCAAGGGCGGGAAAAACTCCCGGCCCAGGCCGGGGAGGATGTGCTTTTCGCGGATGACGGTTGTCCCCGCTGCGGTTTCGTCGGCTTGCTCTTTCGGGTCGGGCCGGCGCCAGCGGACACGGGTCTGCTCGCTGCCGTCTTTGTGCCGCAGGCGTTCCCAGCGGAGGTGGGCGAACTCGGCGAGCGGGCGAGTGATGGCGGCGTCAGGAGGCGCGTACATGAGCCGCTTGAGTTCGGCCGAAGCGGGTTCGCGGGCGAAGATGTTGATGAGGGCCTCGACCGGATAGAGGGTTTTCCCCAGGCCCAGCCAGACACTCAGACCGGCAAAGAGCAGGAGGCACGGAAGGACGAGAAATGTTTTCTTGTGTGCGAGGACCCAGCCCAGCGCCGGGACGTAGCATCTGGCGATCAGGCGCGAGACACGGTTTTCCTCCAGCGGCTGAAAGCGCTCACGGGCCATGCGGAGCACGCAGAGGGCGACGCCCACGCCGGCGGCGCCGGAGATCAGCCAGCCTTCGCCGGCCCCCTTGGCGAGGCCCCAGATGAACGCGAGATGCGTGACGAACGCCACGGACGCTCCGATGGAAACGGTCATCAGGGCGACGATGCCGTTACGCCACTTGACCGGCCGGAAGAGCAAGTAACAGAGAAACGGCACCACCGTGACCGCCAACACCACGGAGGAGCCGATGGCGAAAGTCTTGGTGAAGGCCAGGGGCTGGAAGAGCTTGCCCTCCTGGTCCGTCAGGAAAAAGACCGGGATGAACGACACGATGGTGTTAGAGACCGCTGTGATGATCGCTCCTCCGACCTCGGTCGCGCCCTCGTAGATGAGCCCGAAGTGGCCTTTCTCGCGCTTCTCCTCATCGGTCGCGGCGGCGATGCGGCGGTAGATGTTTTCGGACATGATGATGCCCATGTCGGCCACGTCGCCGATGGCGATGGCGAGTCCGGCCAGCGACATGATGTTGCTGTCGATGCCGAAGAGGTACATCAGGATGAAGGTGAGCGCCACCGCCAGCGGAAGCGTGGCCAGCACCGTCGCCGTGGTCCGGAGGTGGAGCAGGAAAAAGAGGATGACGATGCTCGCGAGCAGGACCTCCTCGCTCAACGCCTCCTGAAGCGTGGCGATGGTTTCGTTGACGATCGTGGTTCGGTCATAGAACGGGACGATGCTGACTTTAGAGGTCCGGCCGTTGGCGAGCTTCTTGGAGGGCAGACCCGATTCCAGTTGGGCGAGTTTGGCTTGCACCCGCCGCATCACCGCACGGGGGTTCTCGCCGTAACGCATGAGCACAACGCCGCCGACGGTCTCCACGCCGCCTTTGTCCAGCGAGCCGCGCCGGAAGTCGGGGCCCATCTGAACGGTGGCGACATTGCGCACGGTGATCGGCGTCCCGCCCTCTTGGCGGATGACGATCCGCTCGAGATCCTCGACGGTCTTGATGAACCCCACACCGCGGATGAAGGATTCGATGCCGTTGTTCTCGACCACCTTTGCTCCGACGTCGATGTTGCTCTTGCTGACGGCCTCGTAGACGTCCATCAGTGTGACGCGGTGCGCACGGAGTTTGTCCGGGTGGATGTCGATCTGGTACTGCTTGACGAAGCCGCCGATGCTCGCGACCTCGCTCACGCCCTCGACGGCGTTGAGCTGATAGCGCACGTACCAGTCCTGGATCGAGCGCAGTTCGGCCAGGTCGAAGCCTTCACCCTCGACCGTGTACCAGTAGACCTGGCCGAGCGCGGTGGCGTCGGGGCCGAGCACCGGCGTGACGCCGGACGGCAGCCGCTGCTGGGCCACGTTCATGCGTTCGAGCACGCGCGAGCGGGCCCAGTAATAATCGACTTCGTCCTTGAAGATGACGAAGACCATCGAGAAGCCGAAGCCCGACATCGAGCGGATCGTTTTCACGCCGGGGGTGCCCGTCAGACTCGTCGTGAGCGGGAACGTGACTTGGTCGTCCACGTCTTGCGGGCTGCGGCCGGGCCAGTCGGCATACACGATGACCTGCTTATCGCCGATGTCCGGAATAGCGTCCACCGGCGTGTTGACGACGGCGAAGTAACCGGCCGCGCACAGGCCGACGACGATGAGCCCCATCAGAAACGGGTTCTTCAGGCACCAACGGATAAGCGCATTGACCATATCGGCGGACCTCCGTTAGTGCTTGTGTTGCGCTGGCGCAACGGGCTTTTCGGGTGCGGGGACTGCGACCGTACCGTCTGCCGGCTTTTCAGCGTGCGGGTGTGAGGGCGAGTCGCCCATCAGTCCTCCGGGATAGAACAGACTCGGATGCCCCGTGACTTGGAACTGGCTGTCGATCAGGAACCCGCCGCGGGTCACAACGCGCTCGCCCTCGTCCAGGCCCTTGAGCACCAGAAGGCACTCGCCGGTGCGAGGACCCAGGACAACGTCGCGCGGCTCAAAGAGCCCCTGAGATTTTTCGACATACACGATCTTCCGGGTTCCGCTGTCCAGCACCGCGCTGACCGGCACGGCAAGCGGCGCCGTTCCTGCGGGGCCGGCTGCCGGCTGGGGCTTGAGCTTCATGTTGCAGACCGGACAGCTGCCGGGCTTGTCATACGTCTTTGGGCCCTCACACTTCATGGGGCAGGCGTATTGCATGGCGCTGGGGGCGTTCGTCGGTGCTGCGGGCGCCGCGACTGCCGTTGCGCCGGGGATCAGCGTCAGAGGCATGTCGCACAGCGGGCAAGCGCCCGCGAGGTCCTTCAGCACTTGCGGGTGCATGGGGCAGGAGAACTTGCCCTCGACGCCGGTGGCGGCAGCCTTGCCGTCGACCGCCAAAACCGATCGGATGACCGCGCTCACGAACATGCCGGGCTTGAGCGCATGGTCGCTGTTTCCGACATGGACCGGGACCCGGATGGTGCGGGTCTCCTCGTTAACAATCGGCTGCACAAACGTGACCCGCCCTTCAAAGGTCCTTCCGGGCAGAGCCTCGGCGGTCAGGTCCACCCGCTGACCGTAGCGCACCCAGGCGAGGTCATACTCGTAGATGTCCAGATAGACCCAGACGGTGTCGAGGTTTGCGACGCGGTAGAGCGCGTCACCGGCTTTAAAGGCGCTGTTCTGGACGATGGTTTTCTCGATGACGGTGCCCTGTATGGGCGAGTAGAGCGTGACGCGCTCGGCGATCTTCTTGTGTTCGACCAGCGAGGTGATCTGGGCCTCTGTGAGCCCCCAGCGCCGCAGTTTGAGCTTGGACATCTCCGCCAGAGGGCCGGCCTGTCCGCCCGTGCCGCTTTGGAGGGCGATGAGCAACTCCTGTTGGGCGACAAGCAGTTCCGGACTGTAGACCTCCGCGAGATGGTCCCCGGCCTTGATGTCGACGCCCGTGAAATCGACGAAGAGCCGCTCGGCGTAACCGTCGACACGGGCGGTGATCGTCGCGAGGGCCGACTCGTTGTATTGGATTTTGCCGACCGCGCGCAGTTCGCGGGAAAGCTCTTTGCGGGCGACCGGCGTGGTCTCCACGTGGGCCATGGCCAGCGCGTGCTCGGAAAGCTGCAGCTGGGGTGCCCCGCCGGAGCCGGTCTGCGCCGAAGCCGCCGGGATGAGGGGCATTTCGCAGATGGGGCAGTTACCGGCCTGCGCCAGCCGGATTTGCGGGTGCATGGAGCAGGTCCAGACTTGAGTGGCGGCGGGGGTCTCGGCAGCTGTCGACGCTTTGGGTGTTTGCCGCGACAGACAACCTCGGCCTATGAATACTCCCAAGAGCAATCCGACAGAGACCGAAAGAATGATGCGTTTTTTCATGGCTTAACCTTGTGTTCGTCAGGTGAGATGACGGTCAGGTCGATTCCAACGGCCCGCTCAAGACGCGCAGCCTGTATGCCCACCGTGCCCTCGCTCATGGCGGTCATCACTTTCGTGTTCAGCAAGAAGCGCTCGCTTTCGAGCAGGTCAAGAAAATCGACCTTCCCTTCTCGGTAACCGGCTTCGCTGGTGCTGAAGCGGGCCTCCGCTTGGGGCACAAGTTCGGTTCGGTAGATGTGGAGCGTGCGTTGGGCGGTCAGCAACTTGAAGTGTGCGTCTTGCAGGTCGAAGGCGCTCTGGCGTTCTGCAGCCTCACGCGCCGACAGGCTCGACGCTTGCATCCGTTCAGCCTCACGCACGGCGGCCTTGTATTTCGACTGCCAAATGGGCAACTCCACGCTGACGGTGAACATGAGCATATTGTCTTCAGACTGGATGTCGCGGTACTCCAGGCCGAGCTTGTAGTCCGGTAGGTATTCCTTTTCCATCAGCTTCTTTTCGAGCCCGTATCGGTCGATCTGCGTCTGCGCGGCGAGAACCTCTGGGCGGTTCCGCGCCGCCTCAGCAAAGAGCGCGGCGGCCTCGACCGGAACGCCGACCGCAGGGGGACGTGCGAGCGTCCCGAGGGGTTCGTCCGCTCTACGGTTGGACAGGGTGTTGAGCTTGGCCTTGACCGTGTTTTCTTGCGCACGCAATTCGAGCAATCGTTGCTTCAACATCGTGATTTCGGTTTGCGCCTTGATCAGGTCGGCCTGAGAACCGTTCCCGGAGGCATAACGGGTCTCGGCAATCTTGGCCATGCGCCTGAGTACGGCTTCCTCTTCGTGCGTGACGGTGATGACCTGCTGGACGGCGTAGAGGTCATAGAAGCTCTCTTTGACCATCATCACGACATCACGCGTCATGGCTTCGAGCTCACGCCGCATGCCTTCGGCTTCTTTGGCCGCGATGCCTTCCCTCAGAGCACGTTTGCCGAACCAGGGATACTCCTGCTGCACCATGATCCGTTTCTCGTTCGTGTCTGGCCAGTCACCGCCGTTTGCCATGTCCATGCCGCCATACGAAAGCATGGGGTTGGGCAAGGCTTTTGTCTGGGCGGGCCGCTCCAGCATGGCCTCCCACTTGGCGCGCAGGCTGGCCAGTTGAGGGTTGTCACTGACAGCCTGTCGGACGGCGGCTGTGAGGGTCACGTTGGTGTCCGCCGGGACTTCCAGGGGATATCCCGCGACAGCGCCCACGAGAAGCGCTGTGGCGCATGGTAATAGGAGCGGGCTGACTTTCATAAAACCAAATCCTATTTGTCTTTGGGCGGCTCGGCTTTGTCGAGGGTGACCCCTTCGGCTTCGAGCTGTTTCACGTATTTGGCCGGATCCTTTTTGATCTTGGCGATGCACCCGCCGCAGCAGACATAGATACGCTTGCCGTCGTAGTCGACGAACTGGGTCTTGTCGACCTCTCCGCCCATCACGGGGCATACGGTTTGCCGCTTGACCGGGGCGGCCGTAGCCTCCGTCGCGGTGCTCGCCGGGGCATTCGTGTCGGACGCTAATGCGGGGCTGATGGCTAACACCGTCAGCATACCCCATAGAACCGATCTTTGAGCTTTCATGGTGACGCCCTTTCGGTTGATTTCAAAGTAGATCACTTTTCATCGGCATTCAAGCTTATTTGAACCGGTTGTTTAATAGCAAAGGATGTGCCATGGTCAGCCATAATGTAAATAATTTCTATAGACCATATTTATTATTATGAAATCGATTCAACCGACAAATTTCTCTCGCCGCTACCGGCCAGAAAGTCGCTTCTGGCCGCGACAGAATGACGCGGCTTCGAATAAACGCGCTTCAAGGCGGTCGCGCCAGAATCCTCCGGGGCGGCCGTGGTTGCGCCGTTCGTTTCTCAGGCGAACAGGGAGCGCGCAAAATCTCCGTTGCGGCGGGCGTCGGCCACGCCGTTCTTCGAGGGGCTGGAGGTTTCGAGCACGATCCAACCCCGGTAGTCGATCGCTTTGATCGCGGCGGCGGCGGTTTCGAAGAAGGGCTTGTCCTCGTCGAGATATTTGGGCCCGTTCTTAAAGTGGATCTGTGCGATGCGGCCCTTGAGGCGCAGGATTTCCGCGGGCACGTCGTACCCCATGGATTTGCCGATATTGAAGACGTCGTAATAGAGGCGTATCGCGTCACTGCCGACCGCGTCCAGCAGCCGCAGGTTCTGTTCGGCGCTCAGCAGATTCTCGACGGCCAGGGTCACGCCTGCCGCCTGCGCTTGCGGGGCGGCGGCCTTAAGGCGCTGGACCACGGTGGCGAACTCGGGCTCTTTGATTTTTTTGTCGGACTGGAGGTCGCCTTTGCCGAAAAAGGCGACCAGGATGGTTGGGATGCGCAAATCCTTGGCGGCATCGATGCATTGGGTGAGCCAGGCGGGGCCGCGGGGGTCGGTGGCCAGCGGGAAGTTGTTGAGCAAACCCATCATGATCGAGCAGACCGGGAGCCCGGTGGCCGCCATTTGCGTCTTGTACTTCGCGCGCGTTTCGGCTTTGGCGATGCTCAGTTCGTCGGCTTCGGTGCCCGCGCCGACTTCGACGCCGTCGAGCCCCGCCTGCTTGGCCGCGTCGAGCCCGACGACGCAGGAGCCGAACGTGATGCCGGGGCTGGCCGCATGCGCCGCTTTCGGCCATAATGCGGCCGTTGCGAGCGCAGAGGAGGCTGCCTGGATAAAAGCCCTGCGTGTCGGATCCATGTGTTTCCCTCCCGTATTACGGCTCGACCAGCAGCAGGTCCAGCTGTTTGAGCGAGCCCTTCATGCTGACTCCAGTGACGGCAACCGTGATTTTCTCGCCGACTTGAAAGCGGCGAGGAAAGTCTGCGATCAGCGTTTCGGAAGCGATGACGCCATCACTGCCGATGTGGCTCGGCAGGGTGACGAGAAGCCCGTGCGTCGGGGAGACCGCTTTGATTTCGCCCCGCAACAGGCGGCTTCTTTTGCCCGCGACGACCTGGGAGCGGCGCACGCCCGGCTCCCGTAGCAACGGCTCGGTTGCGGGGGTGTTGGTCCAGACATACTCGGCCGTCTCGGGCGGCTTTTCCGCCGCGGGCGCAGTTGCCGTGTCACCGCTCTGTTTCTCCTGGACGGGCTCCTTCGGCGCCGGCACGTTCGCGAACGAAAGGAGATCCGATGGCGCGACTTGCGGCAAATTCGTGAACAGGGAGGTGACGCTCGGCGGAAGAAAGGCCGGTGGCCGGACCCACACGCAATACGCAGCGAATCCCAGAAGGGCTGCCATGAGCGATCCCAGCAAGGAAAAAACAATGATTTTCTTTCGGCGCATATGCGGTGTTTATCGCTTTTTGATCCCGGCGGCTATTTTCCCAGCGAATCCAGCACCTTCTTCGCCTCAGGCCAGGCGACCTCGTGCGGCGGGCGCTTGGTCTTGGCTGCGAGAGCGGCCACCACACCGGCCGCCTCGCCGGTGGCCACCGAGTTGCCGGTGACGCGGTAGCTGGCGTGCGCGACGAAGTCTCCGCTGATGCAGCGTCCTGCCATCATCAGCCCGTCCACGTCTTTTGCGATCAGCGCGCGCAGGGGAATATCATACGGCAGGGCCCGTGTAATGCCCCCGCGGCCGATCGTCTCCGTGTTGTTCTTTTCGCGCGTCACGGCGTGGATGTCGACGCCGAAGGTCACGCGGGCCACCGCGTCGTCGTGGCGTGCGCCCTTGATCAGATCGTCTTTGAGAACCCTGTAGCGCCCGTGGATGCGCCGTCCGTCGCGGATGCCGATTTGTTCGGCGGTCGCCACGATCTGTAAATCATTCCAGATTCCGCCGAGCTTGCGTAGGCCCCGCATGATCTCGAAGACCTCTTTGCGCGAATGCAGGGTCGCGGCGGTCAGGGCGTCGGCGTCATACGGCCTCACGCCGTATTCGTGATTGAACATCAGGAGCACCACGTTATCTCGCACCGGGAAAATGGTGGGCATGCCATAGGAAGGGTCGATGCCTGCCCGCTGGATTTCGGCCTTCACCCGCCGCGTGGCTTCCACGTGCCCCTTCAGATCGTTCTCGGACAGATAAGGTTTAAGCTGGCGCACATCCCGCACGACCGCCAGCACATTGAGCGTCAGCGGCTGGCACGCGCCGGTTTCAGGGTGGCCGATGTCCCAGCCGCAGCCGGCTTGCGCGCCGAGGTCGCCGTCGCCGGTGGCGTCGATGAACACGGGGGCGCGCCACGCTTCGCGTCCGGACTTGGATTCGGTCGCGATGGCGGACAGCCGGGGCCCTTCACGGTAAGCGGCCGTGACGCCCGTCTGCAAACGGATTTTGACGCCCGCTTCGCCGCACAGTTCTTCGAGCAGGATTTTCATCTCCTCCGGCTCATAGACGAACATGGAGGGGTGGCTGCCGTGCCGTGCGCCGCGCGCGTCGAGGCGGCGCGTGATCTCGCGCGCAAGGCCTTGTTTGTCGAAGTCGAAAATCCACGTCAGAAGGCCTGCGGTCCAGACGCCGCCGAGGCAGCCGTGGAGATCGAAAAGGCGTGTGCGCGCCCCCGCCCGCGCCGCGGTGATCGCGGCGGCCACGCCCGCCGGGCCCGCGCCGCAGACGATCACGTCGGCGTCATCGTGAAGCGGCACGTCGCGCGCCGCTTCACGGAAAAGGCCTTCCGGCACACGTCCCGCCGCGCCGGCGCTTGCGCAGCCCGCCAAGAGCGGAAGTCCCGTCGCCCCCGCCGCGGCCTGGAAAAAAGAACGCCGACTTATCCGGTTTGCACGGGCGCAAACCGTCTGCGATTTCACTGCCGAAGTCATGTTGCTATTATGCCTTGCCTGTAAAAGAAGTCAAATCCCATTTGCCGTGACGTGTGCGGCGAGCATGCCGCAGGCGGCGTGAATGTCTTTACCACCGCTGTACCGGCGGATAACGGGAGCCGCCAGGTGGGCCCGCAGGGCGTCGCGGAAAGCGTCGCGCTCGGCGTCGCTGGGCGGCATGAAGTGACCGGTCGCGTCGTTTACATCGATGAGGTCGATCTGGACGGGAAGGCCCCTGGCCCACTCCGCCAATTGCCGCGCGTCGTCTTCCCCGGTGTTGAAGCCGGAAATCATGGTCCATGCCAGGGTGACGCGCCGTCCGGTCGCGGCGTGGTATTCGACCAGCGCGTCGTGCAGGTCAGCAGAAGAACAGGTGTCCTCGACCGGCATGACGCTCCGGCGCTTCGCGGGGTCTGCCGCGGTCAGAGAGACGATCAGGCGGAAGGCATGCCCATCCCGGGCCAGCCGGCGGATGGCGGGCACGATGCCGACGGTCGAGATCGTGATCGCTTTGGCGGCGATGGCGAGACCGCTTGGCTCCGAACAGATGCGTGCAGCTTGGATGACCGCGGCGGCGTTGAGCAGGGGTTCGCCCATGCCCATGAAGACGACGCCGCGTACGGGGGGCGCCACGTCGCGCCGGATCTGGGCGATCTGCGCGATGATTTCCCACGCGGCCAGATTCCGCGTGAAACCCAGGCGGCCCGTCGCGCAAAAGGCACACCCCATCGCGCAGCCGACTTGCGAGCTGACGCAGACAATGGTCTTCGGGGAATTCTCCTTGTGAGTCAGCGGAATGGCAACCGCTTCAAAACGGGCGCCGTCGGGGGCTTGGAAGAGGTATTTGACGAATCCGTCGATCGGCGATATGCGCCGGTCGGCGACGGCCAGTTCGGGGATATACAGCGCGAGCCGGATACGCTCCAGCCAACGGGCGGAAAGGGTCGTGTCGTCGGTCGGCCATACGCCGTTGCGCAAGGCGGACGAGAGCAGCCTGCGCGCAAGGCGGGGCGTCATGCCCAGATGGGCATAACGCGCGGCGAGTTCCTGAGGGGTGAAATTGCTGAGCGGTTCCGGCATGCGTCCTATTTCATCTTTGACGGCAAGGAGGTGATTCGGCCCGCGCCCCGCTCGGCGGGCTTCCGCGAGAGGCCGAAGGCTGCGTTTCCCTTTTCATCAGAGCTCCTTGGTGAAAACGTCGCGATCACATGGCAAAGCTTGTGCCATACGCGGGAACTTGTCAACAGCAAGGCGTCTTAAAGTTCAACGTCCGACGGCGGGCACAGTTAAGCGGTTGCGAATGGGCGGAGGGTTCTTTAAGATACGGGGTGTCGATCATTGAAGCGTAAAAGGGGGGGCGACATGTTTTGCAAAGAAGCGGCGGGCCGGTACCGGACATTGCGGCAGTGCATGCGGGGCGTGGGGTTTGTGGCGCTGGTGTTCAGCTTCACGGTGGCGGCTCTGCTGGCCGCGGACGCGTATCGGTCCGGCCCCGCGGAGACCGTGCGCGCGGAGGTGCTCGAGCAGTCGTTGGCGCGCGGCCGCGCCGCGCCGCAAGACGCGCAGGCGGTGGCTTTCGCCCGGGAGCTGGATCGTTTGGCGCGCCGGGCTTATTTCAACAGCCTGACGTTCCGTCAGGGCGGTATGGCGCTGTTGGTGCTGGGGCTGCTGGCCACGGCCGGCTGCTTCGGCGTGGCGTGGCGGATCAGCCTCTCGATTCCCGACCCGCGGATGCTGGGGGAAGAAGATCCGGCGGGGGCTGACCGGTTGGCGGTGAAGGCGGTGCTGGGGGCGGGAATCGCGCTGCTGGCGGGAGCCGCGGTGCTGCAGGTCACGCTGGGACGGCGCGAGCCGTCGCCGGCAGACCGCGCGCTGCGGGTGAGCCTCAAAAATCCTGAACTCAAGCCGGGCGAGGAAAATGTTTGCCCGTGCCGCAGGGGTACGGCCCAGACCGCGCTTGCGGAACAGTGGCCTTTCATGCGCGGGCCGTCGATGTCGGGACGGTCGACGCTGACCAACCTGCCGGTGTCGTGGAACGGCGCGACCGGGCAGCGCGTCCGGTGGAAGGCCGAACTGACGCGTGGCGGCTCGAGCACGCCGGTCGTGTGGAAGAACCGGCTTTTCCTGACGGCGGGCGACGCCGCGGCGCGCACGGTGATGGCGCATGATGCCGAGACCGGCGCGCTGCTGTGGAAAACCGATATTCCCGACGGGGCCAAAGGCGGCGAGCCGTTGCCGGAGGTCGGCGAAGAGACCGGGTATGCGGCGTCGAGCCCCGCCTGTGACGAGGCGCAGGTTTATGCGGTGTTTGCCACGGGCGATGTCGCGGCGCTGGACCACGCCGGCAAGATCGTCTGGCAGGTGTTCCTGGGGCGTCCCAAGAACACCTACGGCCACGCCTCGTCGCTGGTGTATTGCGGCGAAATGCTCATTGTGCAGTGGGACCAGGAGGAGCACGGCCGCATTCTGGCTTTGGATAAGAAGAGCGGCAAGACGCTGTGGGAAACGCCGCGCGAGGTCGGGATGTCTTGGAGCACGCCGGTCGTGATGCCGCTTTGCGACCGGTTCGTGTTGCTGATCCACGCGAACCAACAGACGTGGGGACTGGAGCTGGCCTCCGGCAAGAAGCTGTGGCAGGTCGAGGCCGTGAGCGGCGAGATCGCGCCGTCGCTGGCGTGGGAGGGAGACGTCTGGCTCGCCGCCAATTGCTATTCGAAAATGGTGGCCTTCAAGCTGCCGCAGCAGGGAGATCCCCAGAAGCTGTGGGAGTGGGAAGACGGCAATCTGCCCGACGTGGCGAGCCCCGTGATCGCGGATGGACTGGTCTATCTCGTGACCGATGCGGGCGAGGTGCTGTGTCATGATCTGGCCGACGGCAAGCAGGTGTGGAGAAAAGAGCTCGAGGACGGCTTCTATGCCTCGCCGGTGGTTGCGGACGGCAAACTCTACGTGGTGGATCGCGTCAAGGGCGCATTCCGCGTGTACGCGGCGGGCCGTGAAGGGAAAGAATTGTCCGTGAATCCGATGGGGGATGCGGTCTGCTCCACGCCCGCCTTCGCGGGCGGCCGCATTTATGTGCGCGGCCGCACGTGCCTCTGGTGCGTGGAGTGAGGCTCCGGCTTATCCGCGCGCCGCGCCGAATTTGACATAGACCGGACGGTAGAGGCCGAAGGGCCCGTGGGCGGGCGTGAACTTGCCGCTGGCTTTGTCGTAGGCGTAGGACATGAGTTCGTTCGAGTTCTCATGGCCCAGCAGCACAAACTTCTCGCCGGGCATGAATTCGAAATCCCGCGGCGACTTGCCGACCAGTCTGGAGATGGCCAGCAGGGACATCTTGCCCGTGTCGGGGTCGATGTCATAGGCGGCGATGCTGTCGTGGCCGCGGTTAGAGCCGAACAGCTGTTTCCCGTCGGCCGAGATCTTGATGGCCGAGGCTTTGCTGTACTCGGTGAAATCCGGCGGCAGCATCGTCAGCGTCTGCACGTGCACGAAGGCATCGCCCGTGCACAGGAACGAGGAGATCGTGTTGTTGAGCTCGTGCAGCAGATAGGCGGTTTTCCGGTTGGGGTGGAAAATGATGTGGCGCGGCCCCGCGCCGCCCGCGCTGGTGATGGTAAGGTTGGCCTTTTCTTTCAAGCCTGAAGCACGCTCCTGAAAATCGTAGACCTTGACCTGGTCGATGCCGAGATCCACGACGCAGAGGTGCTTGCCGTCGGGCGAGACTTCCGCGCAGTGGGCGTGGGCCTTTTCCTGGCGTTTCGGGTCAGTTCCCCGGCCCGTGTGTTTGACCGTGACGGGCGGCGCGTCCGAGATGCGCCCGTCCTCCTTCAGTTCGAAGACCCCGGCAACGGCGTTGGTGTACTCCGCGAAAACGAGGGCCTTCTCCGCGGGATCGAGCGCCACGTAACAGGGCGCGGTAACGCCGATGCGCTTGTGATTAAGCGGCAGGAGGATGTCCCCCTTGATCGCGTACGCGGCCACTACGCCGTTCTGGGCGGGAGCGCCGTATTCAGGCATGCCCTGACCCGCGTAGAGGAAGGTGTTGCGCTTGGTCAGCGCCAAAAAAATGGCGTTCTCGATGCCGCTCACCAGGCCGATGGGGCGGAACGCGCCGGTCTCCGCATCGGTTTCAAAGATGTGGATGCCCTCTTTTTTTGCATCCGTGTAACAGCCGACATACGTCACGTACTTCATGGTGGCATCTCTCCCAAGGTCAGTTCCGGGTGTAGGGTATCGCAAAAACGCGGACGGGGCAAGGATCACAGCGCAAAACGTTCGTCGTGGATGCGGCGTGCGGGAATGCCCAATCCCGCGAGCGCCTCGCGCACGCCTTTCATCATCGGGGGCGGCCCGCAGAGAAACACGTCGCGCGACGAGAGGTCCGGCACCCGCCGCGCCAGCAGCGTGCGGTCCACCCGGCCTTTTTCGCCGGTCCAGGCGGGGTCGCCGCTCATGACGGGGGTGAGCGTCAGCCGTCCGCTGGAGCGCGAGGCTAGTTCTTCCAGCTCGTTCTTGAACACCATCGTCGCGCTGTCTCTGTTCGCATAAATCAAGAGGACGTCGTGGCCGGTCTGAACGAGCGTCTCGGCCAAGGACCGGATCGGTGTGATGCCGATTCCTCCCGCAATCAGCAGGGCCCGTTGCGTACGGCAGGCTTTCGCCGTGAACACGCCATACGGCCCTTCGATCAGCACGGGTGTCCCGGGGCTCAGCTCCGGGATGCGCCGGGTGAAATCCCCCAGGCGCTTGATGCTCAGCCGGAGACCGTGGCCGTCCGGCGGGCGGGATAGCGAAAAGGGGTGCGCTTCCCAGCGAAAGCCCTTCGCGAGAAAACGGACGATCAGAAACTGGCCCGCCTCTGCCCGGAACGCGTCCAGATGGTTTCCCCCGATGTGGACCGAGGTCACGTCGCCCGCCTCGGCGACGACCTTGTCGACGAAGAAGCGGTGCCGCGCCAGCGCGGCCAACGGCGCGCCGAAGCGATAGGCGAGAAAGGCGCCTGCCACGCACAGGTAGAGCAGGCACCAGTAGAGCCGGAAGCCGCCGTGTTCGGCGAGGTCGCCTCCGACGGCCACCTGGTGCGGGATTGTCAGCCCAAACGCGACATACAGCACCAGATGGGTCGCGTACCAACGCTGATAGGAAAGCCGCGCGGACAGAACCAGCGCGGACGTCACTCCGGCGGCCAACATGAATAGCCAGCCCGCGTTGGCGGAGAGGAGACCTTGCCACGACTTGATGAAATCGGCCGACTGTGCCCAGTAGCCGACATCGGCCTGCATCGCGTGCCCGAACGTTGCGAGCACCGGATGGGCCAGAAGCAGAAAAACAAGGGCAAACCCCGCCACGTGGTGCAGGCGGGTGAGGCGGTCCATGCCGAACGACCGCTCCACCCACCGCACCCGGCCGAGCAATGCGAATTGGAACAGAATCGCCAAGGCCGCCAGCAATCCGGTCAGGCGGGCCCACGCCAGCAACTGGTCCGGCGCACCTCCGACGAGGAGGTTGCCCGTCTCGTGGCAGATGTGGGCCCTGAGCCACACTCCCGCAACGATCAGGAGTTGTGCGCCGGCCAATAGAATCACGGCGGCCTTTTTCATGGCGGTCTATTTCACGGTTTGGAATTTCGTTTTCGGCGCGGAGCAGACCGGGCATTTTTTCAGGGCCGGGTTCAGGAGCTCGGCATAGCCGCAGATGTCGCAGACCATGAACTCTTTGCCCGCCGCCTTCCACGCGTCGAGTTCGCCGAGTGCCTGCGCGTACAGCTTGGCGTGCTCGACTTCAGCCATCATGGCGCCCCGGAACGCCTTGACCGCCGCCCCGTTCTTTTCGCTCTTGGCCAGCTTCATGAAGGCCGGGTACATGGTTTCCTTCTCATACGTCTCGCCGGCCAGGGCGGCTTCGAGATTTTCCTTGGTCGACTTCACCTCGGCCTTTTCGAGGGTCGCCTTGGGTTCCGCGCCGAGTTTGGTGATGACGGCAGCCTGCTTCTGGGCGTGGATTCCTTCGGACCGCGACGCCGCGCGGAACAGCGCCGCGACCGACTTGTAGCCCTCCTCGTCCGCCTTGGCCGCGAAGGCCTCGTATTTGGCTTTGGCGTTGGACTCGCCGTTGAAAGACGCCTGGAGGTTCTCCAGGGTCGATTTGCCCGCACCCGCTTCCGCCGCATTTAACATGCCCGCCAGACCCGCGCACATCAGCGCGACCGCACCCGCCACTTGCATCGTTCTCATACTGATGACTCCTTTTCTGGGACGCCTCACGTCCGAGGACGACCCGTTTGTCCGACAGGATCTTCCATGACCCGCATGAAAGACCAGATAAGTTAAGATTCATTTTCCCATAGTCGGGGTTTTTCGACAAGCGGGATTGACACCGCATTTTCCTTTTCTGTAAGGTGAACACATGAATAGGAGAAACTTCCTTAGGGTCGGCGGAGGTGCGGCCTTGCTGCCCGGGCTGCTGCCGCAGGCGTCGCGCGCCGCGGATGCGGCGGTGGCGCAGGGGACGACCGTGCGCGAACCGGCACGCGATATCCCGGTCGCTGAACAGGCCGACGTGGCGGTGTGCGGAGGCGGCCCCGCGGGCGTCGCGGCCGCTGTCGGCGCGGCGCGGCAGGGAGCGAAAACGCTGCTGCTGGAACAGCACGGCTGCCTGGGGGGCATCTGGACCTCCGGCCTGCTGAGCTGGCTGCTCGACTGCGACAACAAAACAGGACTGATGGCGGAGATCGCGAAGCGGATGGCCGAGCGGGGCGCCCAGACCGTCACGGCCGGCGGCAAAGCCACCAACGCCTTCGATGTGGAGGTGATGAAGCTGGCGCTCGAACAGCTCTGCGAAGAGGCCGGCGTGGAGGTCCGTTACCATACGCGCGCGGTCGCGGCGGTGACGCGTGACGGTCGCGTGACGCATGCCGTGACCGAATCCCGTTCCGGGCGCGAAGCGCTGTCGGCGAAGGTTTTTGTCGATGCGACCGGCGACGGGGACTTCGGCGCCTTGGCCGGATGCGGCTTCGAGCTCGGGCAAGCCGGTACGGGATCGACCCAGCCCATGAGCCTGATCTGCCTGGTGGCGGGGGTCTCCGCGCCGGAGATCAGCGCGTACTACAACGATCTGGACCACGCGAGTTCCTGGGCCGCGCCGAAAGACAGGCTGCGTGCCGCCATGGAGGCGGGCGGTCATTCGCCGTCATATGCCAAACCCTCGCTTTTTCGTGTGCGCGACGACCTGTTCATCTTGATGGCCAACCACGAATACGGCGTCAAGGGGACGGACGCGCGCGACGTGACGCGCGCAACGCTGCGCGCCCGCAAAGAGCTGCACGCGCTGGTCGACGGTTTGCGGAGCACCGGAGGCGTGTGGAAGGACCTGCGCCTCGTCGCGACGGCCGAGCAGATCGGCGTGCGCGAGGGGCGGCGCCTGAGGGGACTCTACACGCTCACAGCGGACGATCTGCGCGCGGGACGGCGCTTCGAGGACGCCGTCTGCCGCGCGACGTTCGGGGTCGACGTGCATGCGCTGGATCCCCGGAAGACGAAGGGTATCGAGGCGCAGTCCTGGCGTGCGAAGCCGTATGACATTCCGCTCCGTGCGCTGGTCGCGAAGGATGTGCAGGGCCTGCTCTTTGCCGGGCGCTGCATCAGCGGCGACTTCATCGCGCACTCCAGCTACCGCGTGACGGGCAATGCCGTGGCGATGGGCGAAGCGGCTGGCAAGGTCGCCTCCCTGGCGGCCCTCAGCGGACGGCTCCCGTCGGAGGTGAAACGGTCGGAATTCGCGTGAGCGGGCGCGGCCTGCGCCGGGCCTCTTACTTGACCCGCCTCACGACGGTGCGGGCGAGTTTGTCGTGCCAGCCTTGTTTGCGCGGATCGAAGATGATCCAGAGCAGGCCTGCCCCGAGCGGAAGCGCCGCGAGAAAGTAACCGAGAAAGCGGACGAGAAGCTGCCATGGCGCGGGCTTCCTGCCGGTCTCCGCATCCACGATTTTCGCGGAAACCCCCATTTTTCCGGGCGTCGCGGAGCAGATGAGCCAGAAAAGCAAAATGATGAGGCTGGGCAAGACGAACGTGTTCAGAAAATCGACGGGGCCGCGCACGGTGATGTCGCTTTTGAAATATTCGCGGCCATGGATGGCGTACAGAATCGGAACGGAAAAGAAAACAAACGCCACAACATCGATGACCCACGCCCAGAGACGGGGCCCGAAGCCGACATAGTCAGAAGGTTGTTTCTTCGCCATACGTGACTGCTTTGCTAGCGTTCTGATATCCACGGTGACGGAACGAGAATACCCCTGCGGGCTGTTTATGGCAAGCCCGTTTTTCAACGCCGCGGGCGGCGAAAAACGGTTTCGTGGTGCAGCGCGTTCTTGCCTTCCGGGCTCGACCTTTACCGGATGACCGGCCCCTGCTTGGGACCGGCGCCTTTAAGGTGCAGTTTGACCAAGAAAACATTGGAGGGAAGCCCGTTGTTGAAGCTGGGGAGCACCAGCGTGTGGAGCACCTGCAGGTCGATCTTGTCCTTGTTTTTATCGTAGTGCGTGAAGTGGTAGTTGTGTTCGGAATCCAAAAGCGCAAAAAGCGGGAGGTCCGGATATTGCTTGTGGACGTTCAGGACCATGGGGACCGGATCGGCGTTCGGCGCGGGAGCCACGCGCGCTTTGAGCGACAGGAAAAGCTGCGGCGCCCGTTCGCCGAAGACGACGGCGTTGTCCGGGACGATCTTGGCCAAATCGGCGACGGCTTTTTTGTGCAGGTGCCCCCGTTCCGTCAGCTCCACGACGCCCTTGCGCCATCGCGGATTCGCGGCCGTCCCGAACAGCAGAAGCGCGACGAGCAGGAGATGCCAGCGTATGCCGCGCCGGAGGGTCCCCGGCAGACACCAGACGGCGAAAAAGAGGAGGATCGAGCCCACCTGCAACACGAAGGCCACGTCTTTCATGGTGGACGGAAAGATGGAGGTGTATTTGTAGGCTTCCGACAAAGGGAGCCGGCTGAAGCAGAGTTCCGAGACGCCCAGGGCGGAAAGGAGAACGCCCGCGGTGGCCGGGAGCGTCCATCTGCGGTGCCGCGCCCACAATCCCATGGCCAGAAGCAGTCCGGCCCCGGTCAGAATATAACCCCAGTTGCGTGTCCAGACGATCTTTTGCGGCAGGTTATAGGCGTTCGCCAGATAGTCGTTGAGGCTCTCGGCCTGCGATTCTGAGACGTCGAACGAGTGGAAACTGGCGAAAACGAACAGGACGGCGATCACCAGCAGAGCGAAGGACGATTGGCGCTCAGGGCCTGACCACAGTTTCAAGTCGTGGCGGGCTTCGAGCCACAGGATCGGCATGAAGGCGATCACGGGGATGAAATAGTGCGAGTAATATACCGGCATGATCATGATGCCCGCCGCGTACAGGGGGGGCAAGAGATAGAGCAGGAGCCGCCCGTCCCACCGGATGGGCTTCTCGGTGAGCCGCCTGATGAGCAGGAGGGCGGGCAACACCAGGCACAGGGGAATCCAAATGCTCAGCAATCCGCCGCTGGGAAACCGCGGAAATGAGGAGATGCCTTTGAGCGTGGAGACCCAGTCAAAAGGATTGGGCAGGGGGTAACTCGAATCCGAAGCCTCCAGCAGCTCGTCGACGGACACGTCCTGCAAGACGGCGTCAGGGTAGACGAGCAGGCGGATCAAGCCATACTGGACGCAGCACGAGACGGCAAAACCCGCCAAGAACCAGCCGATGCGTTTCCAGCGGTTCTTCGCGGAGGCCGCCATCCCCGCGCCGCTGACGCCGAAGAGGGCCAGAAGCCAAATCGATTGTTTGACCCAGAGCCCAAGGCCGAACACGCAGCCGCCTAAGAATGGCCGAACGCCGCCTTTCTGACGCACGAGGATATAACCGAGCATGAGCAGGGAGGCCATCAGGGTGTCGTTGCAGACGGTTCGCGAATAGACCAGCAGAAGGGGGTTCAGGATGCAGCAGGCGCAGAGAGCGAAAGCGATCCACGCGAGCGTTTTGCGCGACAGGAAAGCATAGAATCCCAGCCAGGCCGCCGTGTTCAGCAGGAGCGGGAAGAAGCGGTGTGCCCACGTGGTTTGGCCAAAAATCGAAAAAGCGATCCACGTGAGCGCGTGCGAGGAGGGGCAAATGGCGTAGGTGTTCGGGTTGGCGCGGATGACCGAAATGAATTTGCCGAACAGCAACTTCTGTTTCCCTCCGCCGGAGTAGAACCCCTCGTCCGTCGCAAAGTATCCGTATTCCATCAGCGAGGGCGTGCCGCCGTCGCAGTCGATCCAAAGCCAGCGCGTCAGGACCAGCAGAAGGAGCAGCACCCCTCCGTAAAAGAGTCTCGAGGTCGCATTTCTGCCCAGAAAGAAGGCGGTCAAGCATGCCATACGTCAACTCACTCCTGTCTAAAGAATAATGCTAAAATCCGAATCCTATTTTTCTAAAAAATAGCACACTCGAAACGCGCGTTCAACCCTTGCTTGAAAAAAAACGGGGTAAAAGAGATTGCGGGCGCTGAAAGAACGTGAAAAGATAAAACCACAATGATTGCCAGTGTGATTTATCGGCGGCTTTGGCTTTATCGTGGCGTCATGACCCTCTTGTATACGGGACGATACCGCGCGCGGTTTGCGCGGGTCGCCGCCTTGCTGCGGGATGAGGACCAAGCCGTTTTGGAGCTCTGTTTCGGCGATGTGGCGATCGCGGAGTATTGCCGGGCGCACGGAAAAAGCTGGACCGGCCTCGACGTGAGCGCCGAATTTGTGGCCTACGCCGCCAAGCGGGGCTTCGATGCCCGCAAAGAGGACGTGGCGCAGGCGCGCGCGCTGCCCGCCTGTGACGCCTGCGTCATGATGGGGTCGCTCTACCATTTCAGAGAAGACCTTCCGGGGCTTTTCCGGCGCATCAAGGCCGCTTCCGGACGGTTCCTCCTTTCCGAGCCGGTCAGGAACTGGACGAACTCCCGCGGGCTGCTGAGGTTTCTCGCGAGGAAGGGCACGCGCATCGGCCAGAAGGAGGAAACCTTCCGGTTCGACGCGCCCTCGCTCATCGGGGCCTTGGACGAGCTTAAAGCGGGCGTGGGTTTCGATTATCGCATCGTCAGCGTGGCGCGCGACATGATCGTGGAGGTCGTATGGTTGAACTGAGTGTGGTCGTCCCCGTTTACAACAGCGAGGCCTGTTTGGAGGAGTTGGCCCGGCAGATCGCGGAGGCCTTGCGGGGGGTCTCCCATGAGCTGATCCTCGTCAACGACCAGAGTCCGGACGGCAGCTGGCGTGTGATCCGGCGGCTGTGCGAAAACGACAGGTCGGTCATCGGCATCAATCTGAGAAAGAATGCCGGGCAGGACAATGCCATCCTGTGCGGGATGCGCCGGGCGCGTGGCGCGTTCGTCGCCGTCATGGATGACGACCTGCAACACTCGCCGCACGATATTCCCGCGCTCCTCGAACAGTGCCGGAAGGGGGAGCTGGACGTCTGTTATGCCCGGCTTTTCGCGATGAAGGAGGCGTGGTGGAAAAGGGCCGGAAGCTGGCTCAACGGCAAAATGGCCGAGATCGTGATCGACAAGCCTGCGGCCCTTTACCTCTCGCCGTTCAAGGTCATGAATCGGGAAATCGTCGAAGAAATCATCAAATATACGGGGCCGTTTCCGTATGTGGACGGCCTGATTATGGGCGTGACCCGCAATCTCGGGCAGATCGACATTCCGCACAACGAGCGTTACCGGGGTAAGAGCAATTACACGGTGGCCAAGTCCGTCCTCGTGTTTCTGCGTGTGGCCACCGGGTTTTCGGTGTGGCCGCTGCGGTTCTCCTCGTATCTCGGCATCACGTGTGCGCTGTGCGGATTTGCCCTTGCCCTGTTTTACTTGGCCCAATACGTGTTTCTCAATAGCCGCGTCGAGGGATGGATCACGCTCGTGATCCTGCAGCTCGTTCTGGGCGGCGTGCTGCTGTTCTCGATCGGCGTGGTCGGGGAGTATGTGGGCCGCCTCTATCTGAACTGCAACGGGAAGCCGCAGGCGACCGTCAAAGAGGTCTGCGGAGGAGAAGCGATATGATCCCTTTTAACAGGCCGGCGGTGGTCGGCCGGGAACTCGAGCACATTGCCAAAGCCGTCGCGAGCGGCAAGACCTCCGGCAACGGGCCGTTCACGCAGAAGTGCCAGCAGTTTTTCGAAGAGCGCTACGGATTTACAAAGTGCCTGCTGACGACGTCCTGCACGGATGCGTTGGAGATGGCGGCCATTCTGGCCGACATCAAGCCGGGCGATGAGGTGATCGTGCCCTCCTACACCTTCGTCTCGACCGCGCTGGCGTTCGTGCGCCAAGGCGCGGCCATCGTTTTTGCGGACAGCTATCCGGACAATCCGAACATGGACGCGGACAGGCTTGAGCCTCTGATCACGGCGCGGACGAAAGCGATCGTCCCGGTCCACTACGCCGGCATCGCCTGCGACATGGGCAAGATCCTCGCGCTGGCGCAGAAATACGGGCTGCTGGTCATCGCGGATTCGGCGCAGGCGATCGACGCCTATTACACGGGCGATCTGTCGGCGGCGCGGTATCCCTGGCACCGGAGGCTGAAGCCGCTGAACCACAACTATCCGCTGGGGGGGCTCGGCCATCTGGGGTGCTTCTCGTTTCATGAGACCAAGAACATCCAGTGCGGCGAGGGCGGCATGTTGACCATCAACGACCCCCGTTTCATCCGCCGTGCCGAGATCATTTGGGAGAAAGGCACCAACCGCGCCGATTTCTCACGCGGTGAGGTGAACAAGTACGAGTGGGTCGACGTCGGCTCATCGTTTCTTCCGTCCGGCATCACGGCGGCGTTCCTGTATGCGCAGCTCGAAAATCTCGTGAAGATTCAGCGGAAGCGCAAGCTGCTCTGGCGAATGTACTATGCCGGGCTTAAGCCGCTCGCCGACGAGGGGCTCTTCGCCGTGCCGCGGATGCCGCTCTATGCCACGAACAACGCGCACATGTTCTACCTGGTGTGCCGCACGCAGCGGGAGCGCGCGCGCCTCGTCGCCTATCTGAAGGCCAACGGCATTCAGACGGCGACGCATTATCTCAGCCTCCGCAAATCCGCGTATTACAAGGACAAATATGCGGGCCCCGAACTGGTCAACTGCGAACGTTTCGTCGACAACCTGCTGCGCTTGCCGCTGTATTACGACCTCCAGCCCGAGCAGGTGCAGATGATCGTCGGCAAGGTGACGGCCTTCTACGGCGGCTGCGGGTAGCACGGGAGCCGCCGGGTTAGCCCGGAACCGCGGCGCTGATGCGCACGGGGTGGATGATCCGGTCGAGGACGTCGGGCGCGAGTTTGACGAGCAGGCCGCGGCGCCCGCCGTTGATGTAGATCTGCGGCAGGTCGAAAATCGTGGCTTCGGCGTATACGGGCAACGGTTTGCGCGTGCCGAACGGGCTGGTGCCGCCGACCAGGTAGCCGGTATGGCGCGTCGCGGTGTCGGGCGCGCAGGGCGCGACCGCTTTGACGCCGAGCACGCGGGCCATCTGTTTGGTGGAGATTTCGCGGTCGCCGTGCATCAGCACGATGAAGGGCTTTTTGGCGTCGGTCTCCATCACGATGGTTTTGACGGTGCTGTGCTCGTCCACGCCGAGCTCGTGGGCGGCGCGGTCGGTGCCGCCGTGCTCGACGTAGTCATAAACGCGGGGCTCGAATGCGGCCTTCGCGGCGCGCAGCGCGCGGATGGCGGTGGTGACGGGAATGTCCATGGCTGAAACAGAAACAAAGAGGCGGCAGGATTACCGCCGGAATGGGTTCAGGGTTAAAAAAACATATGCTATAGTATGCCGCATTCAGGCAGGTTTGGAAACGGGATTCGCAGGCGGTGAAACATGAAGCGATTCGATTTGAAGACGGTGGCGGACTTGGCGGCGGAGCTGGCGCGGATCGGGGCGCGGCTGCCGGTGAGCGAAAACCTGGACGTGCTGGGCGAGCCGCTGGCCGTCGCGGGGCGCCGACTGGCGAACCGCTTTGTCGTGCAGCCGATGGAAGGCGTGGACGCGCGGGACGGGGACGGCGCGCCGAGCGGGCTGACCTTCCGGCGCTACCGGCGCTTTGCGGCGGGCGGCAGCGCGCTGATCTGGTTCGAGTCCGCGGCGGTGGTGCCGGAGGGCCGTTCCGGCCCGCGCCAGCTCCTGCTGACGGAGGACAACCTCGACGTGTGGCGGCGGCTGGTCGACGAGACGCGGCGGGCGGCGCAGGCGGAAGGGTGCGGCGCGGTCGCGCTGATTCTCCAGCTCACGCACAGCGGGCGCTACAGCCGCCCGGAGGGGCGCTCCGCGCCGGTCGTGGCGCAGCGCAATCCCGCGCTGGAGAAGGCGCTGCCGGGGATGCCGCTCGCGGAGCCGGTGGACGATGACGCGCTGGAGCGGCTGGAAGAGCGGTTCGTGGCGACGGCGGCGCTGGCCGAACGGGCGGGCTTCGACGGCGTGGACATGAAGGCCGTGCACGGCTACCTCGTGGCGGAACTGCTGGGCGCGCGGTGCCGCCCGGGGCGTTACGGCGGCTCGTACGAGAACCGCACGCGCTTCCTGAAGAACTGCATCGCCGGGATGCGGCAGACGCTCGCGAAGACGACGTGGGTGGCCTCGCGGCTCACCGTGCTGGAGCCGTCAGACTATCCTTGCGGCTGGGGCGTCGCAGAGACGGAGGGGCCCTGGCAGGCGGATCTGTCCGAGCCGCTGCGACTGGTCGGCGAACTTTCCGCGCGGGGCGTGCCGCTGCACAACATCTCGATGGGGTTTCCCCGTTTTCAGCCGTTCATGAACCGGCCGCATGACCGGGCGCTGGCGGGGTGCCCGCCGCCGCCCGAAGATCCGCTGCGGGGCGTGGTGCGCTTCCAGGAGGCGGTGCGGGCCGTGCGGCAGGCGGCGGGCGGCGTGCCGGTGATCACGGCGGCACTGTCGTGGCTGCGGCACCTCGCGCCATGTGCGGCTGCGGGGCTGGTGCGCGAGGGCTGGTGCGACCTGGTCGGGTTCGGGCGTTCGGCGTTCGCGTATCCCGATGCGCCCAAGGACATCTTGCGGCACGGCGGGATGGCGCCGGAGAAGTGCTGCGTGACCTGCTCCATGTGCTCCCAGATCATGAAGGACCTCGCGGGGCGCGGCGGCTGCGTGGTGCGCGATTCCGCGATCTATGCGCCCGAATACCGGAAGGGGCGGGAAGCGGCGCAGGCGTCCCGAGGGGCCTGACCGGCCGCGCGGGTTTCTATCTGGCAGAACGGTCTGACGGAAAACCGGAAAACGGGGAATAAGCCGGTTAGAGGCCGATTTCTTGGGTTTTCAGCAGGGAAACCGGAATCATCGGCCCCCGATTTTACCCGCACGGTCGCCAAATTAAGCGCTTGCGTCGCGGATATAAGGTGATATGATGGTGGGCATTTTTCCGCCTGATTGTGCAGCCATCCGGCGTGTGTGACGGGGCGGGATGTTCATTAACTGAGGAGTAACTGAAAATGGCCAAGATCGATTTTGGCGGTGTTGTCGAAACCGTCGTTACACGTAAAGAGTATCCCTTGAAGAAAGCGCAGAAGGTTCTCAAGGATGAGGTCATCGCCATTATTGGCTATGGCGTGCAGGGACCCGCTCAGGCGCTGAACATGCGCGATAACGGCATCAACGTCATCATCGGCCAGGACAAGCGGTTCGCGGGCGACTGGAAGCGCGCGATGAAGGACGGCTTCAAGCCGGGCAAGTCGCTGTTCGACATCGAAGAGGCCGCCGAGAAAGCCACCATCGTGATGATGCTGGTGAACGACGCCGCGATCAAGCAGGTGTGGCCGCGCATCGCGCCCTACATGACCGCCGGCAAGGCGCTCTATTTCTCCCACGGTTTCGGATTTGTCTACAACAAGCTGACGGGCGTCAAGCCCAGCGCGGACGTGGACGTGATCATGGTCGCCCCCAAGGGCTCGGGCACCTCGGTGCGCCGCAACTTCCTCGCGGGCGTGGGCATCAACTCCAGCTTCGCCGTGGCGCAGGACGCGACCGGCAAGGCGCTGGACCGCACGCTGGCCATCGGTGTCGGCGTGGGGTCGGGCTACCTCTTCCCGACGACGTTCGATCACGAAGTCACCTCTGACCTCGTGGGCGAGCGCGGCGTGCTGATGGGCGCGCTGGCGGGCATTATGGAAGCCCAGTACGACGTGCTCCGCAAAAACGGCCACAGCCCGTCCGAGGCGTTCAACGAGACGGTCGAGGAACTCACCCAGAGCCTCGTCCGCCTGGTCGACGAGAACGGCATGGACTGGATGTACTCGAACTGCTCGGCCACGGCGCAGCGCGGCGCGCTCGACTGGAAGCCGAAATTCAAGAAGGCGACGCTGCCGGTGTTCAACGCCCTGTATAAGGCCGTCAAGACCCAGAGCGAGGCCAAGCACGTCATCAAGGTCTGCGGCACAGCCGACTACAAGCAGAAGCTGGACGCCGAGCTCAAGGTGATGCGCGACTCCGAGATGTGGACCGCCGGCGCGGCGGTGCGCGCGCTGCGTCCCCACGAGAAGGCCAAGGCCAACGCCGACAAGGCGGCCGGCGTCAAGGGCCGCGGCAAGAACTAATCTTCGCCCTGCTGAAAGCCTTAAGAGAGGCCCGCCGGATTTCCGGCGGGCTTCTCTGTTTTTCGAGTTGAAGACGCGCATCCCGACCTGTAAGCTACCTGTATGAAAACCTATCTTCGGTTCGATAGCGTGGGTGGCGCCAGCGGGGATATGATCCTCTCCGCCCTTGCGGCGCTGGGCGCGGATATCGTCGCCATCGAGCAGACGATTAACGGCTTCTTTCCGGAGCGCCTCCATTTTCACCTCGACACCGCCAGCGCCGCAGGACTGAACGGCGTGCGGGTGTCGGTTCACGCGGTGCACCCTGCTCATCACGACGACCGCGAATGGCCGGACGCGCTGGAGCATGCGCATCACCACGGTGCGGCCCATGGGCACGGGCACCGCGGCCTCAAAGAGATCGAACATCTTTTGGAGCATGCGCCGCTCGCTGACGCCACGCGCGCGCTGGCGCTCGGCGTGTTCCGTAAACTGGCCGAGGCCGAAGCCAAGATCCACGGCAAGACGCCGGAGACCGTGCACTTTCACGAGATCGGCGCGTGGGACTCGGTCGCCGACATCGTCGGCGCCTGCCTCGCGCTGGACCAGCTCGGCGTGTGCGGCGTTTCCTGCGGGCCTCTGCCCGCGGGCATCGGCACGATCCGGTGCGCCCACGGCGAGATGCCGAATCCCGCGCCCGCCACGCAGGAGTTGCTGGCCGGCATGGTGGTGACGCAGACCGACGAGCCCTTTGAACTGGTGACGCCTACCGGCGCGGCGCTGTTGCGCGTCTGGTCTCATACGCTCGCGCCGTTGCCGGCTGAGACCACCGTGATCCGCAGCGCTTTCGGCTTCGGCGGACGGACGCTCAACAGCCGGCCGAACGTGCTGCGCGCCACCTTGCTGACGGAAGCGGCGGCCGGGGCCGTGGCGTCCGCGCCGGAACTGCTGGTGCTTGAGACCAATCTGGACGACTGCAATCCCGAATGGCTGGGCACGCTGACGACGGATCTTCTCGAGCGTGGCGCGTTGGATGTCTGGCACACGGCGGTGGTGATGAAGAAGGGCCGCCCCGGCATCGTCCTGAGCGTGCTGGCCGAGCCTGCGAAGGCGGCGGTTTTGCGCGAGTGGATTTTCCGCTCCACTACCACGTTCGGCATCCGTAGCTACGGGGTGCAGCGGGAGGCGCTGGCCCGCCGGTTTGAGAACGTGGCGACGCCGTGGGGCGAGGTGCCGGTCAAGATTGGCTCGCTGCGCGGCGAGGACATCACCTTTGCGCCGGAACACAACGCCTGCGCGCTGCTCGCGCTTTCGCACCACGTTGCCCCGCGGCAAGTCTACGCGGCGGCGCAGGCCTCTTGCCGGGCTCGGCCAGCCTGATCGGATCACGTCATGAGCATGCCAAGTTTACACCGGCACCATCACCATTCCCGCCATGGCTCCCTCGGCCATCGCGACGACGCCGAGCGTTCGCAGAACGGTTCCCGGCGCAGCGCGGTTTTGAAGGAAGGACGTGCGAGCGAAAGCGAACCCCTCTCTTCCGCACGCGGCGGCGGATCTCATCGGATGGGCTCCGGCCGTCGGGCGGGGCTCGGCAGGACAGCGTCGGTACTGTGTGTGATGGCCGCTTTTCTGGCGTTCGGAGTCGCGCTGATCATGGAGCTGGTGGCCTACACGCGGCGAGAGGCGGCGAATCCTTTCCTCAACGGCGTTACCGGCCTGTTCGCATTGGCCGCTCTCGGTGCGGGCTGCTATGCGCAGATCGTGCAGTTTCACCATTGGAGCCGACGCGTCCGGCACCGGCTCCAAGTGGGCCTCACGGTGACCTTGCTGACGCTGCTGCTGGTGGTCGTCAACGTCTACGATAAGGTCACGCCGCCGGCCGGTGACGCGCCGGCGGAGCCGGTTGCAGCGACGACGGCGGACGCTCCCGCCGCGCAGGAGGACACGTCGCTGGTGAAGCCCGGATGGTATGGAGAGTTGCAGCAGGACGGGGTCATGGCGGTGCTCGCCTCGTTTGCCGACAACGCCTCCGAGTCGCGTCAATTCAGCCGGCGCGTGACGAAGCCGGTCTCCTATGCGACACTGTCGGTGATCAATCTGGGGAGTCCGGTCCCGGTCGTCTTGAGATTCTTGGAAGTGGGTCTTCTGCTCGATACGGGCGAAGAAGTGCAGAGCCTGGCCGTGAAGCCGCTGCTGCACGCGGCGGGCGGCAACGAGAGCTTGGCCCGGCGCCTGACCGCGCCGCAGACGCTTGGGACGGGGGCGATGCTTCCCGATATTCCGGTCTGTCTGGCCCCCGGGTTCCGGTGGGAGCGCGTGCGCGGCGTGAAGCTGAATCTCAACGCCCGGGACGTTGTCATTCCGGGGCGCATGATGACCGCGGACGAAAAACGCCTCCTGCTGGAGAAGACGACCGCTTCCAAGCCCTCTTCCGTTTCCTCCAACGTTTCCGCCGAGGCGTGGTTCAAAGACCTGTGATGCCGAGCCGCCGGTCGAAACGCGGGCCGTTCCGGAATGGCCCGCTGCGCGATTCGGGCAAGGCAAGTCGACAAGCCCTTCCTGTTGCCGAGCCGCACCGGAAAACGTATAATACGTCTATGAAATGTTTATTTTTTATGGCGGCGGCCTGCCTGCTGGGGACCATGGCAACGCAGGCTGCGGGGATTAAGCTTTGTTTCGAGGCGGAGACGGCGGAGCGCTGCGAAGCGCCCATGGCGGTCGTATCGAACGGTGTCGCGGGGGCCTCGGGTGTCTATCTTGAGATTCCCGAGGGGGCCGGGAATCCGCCCAAAGTGGAGGCGGGCAAAGCCGTGTATTCGTTCGACGTGCCGGAAGACGGTGTCTTCACCCTGTGGTGCCGCGTCTGGTGGGAGGGCGAGTGCAGCAACTCGTTCACCGTGACTGTCGACGGGCAGCCCGCTTTTCTCTTCGGCGAAGACGCCACCTATAAAGTGTGGCACTGGGTCCGGTATCCCGTGTCCCGCACCTCTGCACCCGTCAAGCTCGCAAAAGGACGGCACGCGCTGACCTTCCGTAACCGCGAGGACGGCGTGCGGCTCGATCAGATCCTGCTCAGCGCGGACAAGCGCTTCGTTCCCGTCGAGACCGAGCCCACGGGTACGCGCAAATGACGGGGCAGCGCCTCCATACGCTGCTCCAGTCGGCCTTCCGGTGTGGCGTGCTCGTCACGCTGTGCGTTGCTCCGACCCAGTGGTCGCTCGAGCCCCGCCCCAAGCTTCATCTTTCGCCGGCCGACCTGTCGCTCGCCGCCACCGCCGGCATCTGGTTTCTTGACCTTTTGGCGTGCCGCGACTGGCGGCGTCTGCTGCGGCTGCCGCCGTGGCCCCATCTGCTTTTTGTCGCCTGCGCGGCGCTCTCGGTGCTGGTCGCGGCGGACAAGGGGGCGGCGCTCAAGGACCTCGTCCAGTATGTCGAGTATTTCCTCGTGGGCTCGATGCTCTTCGGCGCGTATCTGCGCGACGGGGACCGGCTGGCCGTGCGGCGGGCGCTGACCCTGCTCGGGTGCGTGACGGCCGCGGTGCTCGGCCTCGCGCTGGTCCACTATTTCGCGGGGGGCGAGGACCCTCTTTCTGTGCGCGGCTCGTTCGGCAACCGCAATGTGCTCGGCGGTTTTCTCGCGCTGGCGCTTCCGCTTTGCTTCGCGGGCGTGCTGGGCGCGCGCGGCTGGCCGCTGAAGACGGCCTGCGCGGCGATGCTGGCGGCCGGGCTGGCCATCGACCTCTCGGGAGCCTCCTATTTCGCGGTTGCCGGGGCGGTCGCCTGCATGGCGGCGGCCTGTGGACCCAAACTGTTTGTGCCGGTGGCCGCCGGCCTGATCCTGTGGCAGAGCGTGGTGCTGCCGCGGCTTCCGCGCGAGAACGACCTCGTCCATTTTCAGTCCGTGGCGCTTTACGACGGTAGCGGCCAGGCCGGGCGACGGTATCCCGACTGGCAGGCTGCGGCCAGCATGACGCTGACCCATCCGTGGCTGGGCGTCGGCCTCGGCAACTACCAGAAACACGTCGGCCAGTATTACGACCAGGTTCCGCGTCAGACGGGGCCTTCGGAGCCCGACATCCAGAACCTGTATCTGGTGCTGGCCGCCTCGTGCGGATTGCCGGCTCTGCTCGCCTTTCTCGCGATGTTCGTGGGCGCCGCGTGCGCCGCGGCTCGGGCCGTTCTCGCGCGGCGCGGTACGCCCCGCGCCGCTTTGGCCGCGGGCGTGCTGGGCGCGCTGGCCGCGTTTGCCGCCGCGGCCGTATGGCACCCGCTGTTGGTGCGTGGCATCGGGCTCCCGCTCGTTTTCCTGTTCGCGCTCGCGCAACATCTCGCACAATCGGAGGCAGACGATGGCATCTAACCCGACACAGGCTCCGCGCATTTTCGAACTTCCGGTGCACAAGGTCCATACCCGCGTGCTGCGTTTCCTTGTGCGCCTCGTCAAGCGGCCGATCGAAAGCGTCAGCGGCCTGCGTGCGGCGGACCGCATCTATGCCCGCGCGTGGAAGATGCCGAAGGAGATCCCTTTCTGCGACCGCGCCCTGCAGGCGGTCGGCGTCCGCACCGATTTCTCGGAGGAAGAGCTGGCGTGTGTGCCGAAAGAGGGGCCGGTGGTGGTGGTGGCCAACCATCCCTTCGGCGGCATCGAGGGCGTGATTCTGCTCGCGCTTCTGCGGCGCATCCGGCCCGACGTGAAGGCGATGGCCAACTACCTGTTGAGCGCGATCCCCGAGATGCGCGACGATTTCATCTTCGTGGATCCCTTCGCCTCGAAGAATTCGGCCAAGGCAAATTTGCGTCCCATCAAGGAGAGCCTGGGGTGGCTCAAAGACGGGCACCTGCTCATCGTCTTCCCTTCGGGCGAGGTGTCCAGCTTCGACCGCCGCACGCTGCGGGTGCGCGATCCCGCCTGGAGCGCGAGCATCGCCGCGCTGGCGCGCAAGACCAACGCGACCGTGGTGCCGATGTTTTTTCCGGGGCGCAACAGCCTCTTCTTTAATCTGGTCGGCCTGATCCACCCGCGTTTCCGGACCTCGCTGCTGCCGCGCCAGATCGCAAACAAGAAGGGCCGCATCTTGACGGTCCGCATCGGCACGCCGCTCACCGCCAAGGCGCTCGAGCCCTTCTCGATGGACGACGTGCAGCTCATCAAGTACATGCGGTTCCGCTCTTACCTGCTGGCTGAGCGCGAAACGCACCGCACGCGGCGTTTCATCTCTCTGCATCCGCCGATGATGCCGCCCGACCCCGTCATCGCGCCGGTGCCCGCCGAGATTCTGGCCGCCGAGATCGGCCGGTTGCCCGAAACCTGTAAGCTGATCGCTGCCGGAGATTTCGCGGTCTACATCGCCGCCGCCCGGCAGATTCCGTCGTGCCTGCGCGAGATCGGCCGCCTGCGCGAGGCCACCTTCCGCGCGGTGGGCGAGGGCACCGGCAACGCGATCGACCTCGACGCGTTCGACGATTACTACAACCACCTGTTTATGTGGAACACGGTGCGGCAGGAGATCGTCGGCTCCTACCGGCTTGGCCTGACCGACAAGATTTTGGCCGACCGTGGCGTCAAGGGACTCTATACGCGCACGCTCTTCAAGTTCGACGAGCGGCTGATGGAAAAGATCCCGCCGGCCATCGAGATGGGGCGCTCGTTCATCCGGACCGAATACCAGAAGGCCTACACGTCACTCTTCCTGCTCTGGAGGGGCATCTCCGCCTTCATCGGCCGCAATCCGCACTACCGCGTGCTTTTCGGACCGGTCAGCATCACCAACGAATACCGCGAGGCCTCGCGCTGCATGATCCTCGCTTCGATGCGCCAGACCTGCATGGCGGATGACCTCGCGTATCTGGTCAAGCCCAAGTTCCCGCCCAAGCCGCCCAAGCGTTCAGAGTGGTGCCTCAAAGAGTACATGGAGTATTTGAACGATATCGACCAGGTGGCGGGGTATGTCGCGGAGATCGAGCCCGACGGCAAGGACATTCCGGTTCTGTTGCGCCAGTACTTGAAGCTGAGCGGCAAGCTGCTTTCCTTCAACGTGGATCCGGAATTCAGCTCGGTCGTGGACGGCCTCATCATGGTGGACCTCTCGCAGTCCAGTCCCAAGACGTTGCGCCGCTACATGGGCAACGAGGTCGCCGAGGCCTACTTCAAGTACCACGGCATCACGGAAACGGCGTAGGAAAGCTATGCTCACCCATCTTTCAGTCCGCAATCTCGCCATCGTCGAAGAGGCCGAAGTCGCCTTCGGCGCGGGGCTCAACATCATCACCGGCGAGACCGGCGCGGGCAAGTCCGTGCTCATGGGCGCGCTCGATCTGGTGCTCGGCGGGCGCGCCGACAAGTCGGCCATCCGCGAAGGGGCCGCCGAGGCGTGGGTCGAGGCGTCCTTCAGCCTCGCCGACACCCGGGCCGTCGACGCGCTGCTCGATGCGGGCGGGTTGCCGGTCTGCGAGGAGGGCGCGCTGCTGGTGCGCCGCTCGGTCGCCGCCTCGGGCGCGGGGCGCTGCCTCGTGAACGACACGCCCGCGACGGTCCAGACCCTGCGCCGGCTCGGGAGCCTGCTCGTCGATATTCATGGACCTTACGACCACCAGTCGCTGCTCGATCCCGATTTCCAGCGCGACGTGCTTGACGCCTACGGGCACTGCGCGCCGCAGCGTGCCGCTTACGCCGACGTGTGGCAAACGTTGAAAACCCTGGAGGCGCGGCTTGACGCGCTGCAGGGCGACTCCTCCGACATCGTCGCCGAGATCGACCGGCTCCAGTTCATCGTGGACGAGATCACGCGGGCCGGCCTCACCGATGCCGATGAGACCGAACTGGTCGAGCAGCACGCGCAGGCCGCGAACGCCGAGCAGATCCTTTCCCTCGGCGCTTCCGTCGCAGGGGCGCTCACCGACGGCGAGAATTCGGCGTTCGATCTGCTCGCCAACATTCAGGTCCAGATCGCGGAGCTCGCGCGCATCCTGCCCGAGGCCGCCGCGTGGCGAACCGAGGTCCAGGGCGCGGCGGTGCAGCTCCAGGAGCTCGGGCGCGCCGTCAACGACCGGCTGAGCCGGATCGACGCCGACCCCGCACGTTTGCAGCAGCTCGAAGAACGCATGGCGCTGGTGCAGCGCCTCAAGCGAAAATACGGACATACGGTCGGCGACGTTCTCGCGGCGCTGGGCAAAAACCAGGACCGGCTCAACGATCTTGCGACGCGCACCGAGCAGGTGGAAAAAATCCAGAAAGAGATCGCTTCCGTTTCCGCGAAGCTGGCGGAGAAGGCCGCGGCCCTCACCAAGGGCCGCACGCAGGCGGCGGGCAAACTCGCGCGCGCCATTACGGCCGAACTGCACGACCTCGGCTTTCTCAAATCCGGTTTCGCGGTCGACCTCGAGGCCTGCGCGCCGGGACCGCACGGCGCGGATGTCGTCTCGTACGGGTTTGCGCCGAATCCGGGCGAGCCGATGCGCGCGCTCAAGGCGATCGCTTCCAGCGGCGAGATCGCGCGCGTCATGCTCGCGGTCAAGGCCGTGCTGGCCTCGCACGACAGCATTCCGGTTCTGGTGTTCGACGAGATCGACGCCAATATCGGCGGCGAGGTCGGGCGTGCGGTCGGCCAGAAGCTGCGCCGCGTGGCGGAGACGCATCAGGTTATTTCGATCACGCACTTGCCGCAGTCCGCCGTTTACGGGCGCCACCATTTCGTGGTTTCGAAAGAGGTGGTCAAGGGGCGCACCAAGATGCGCATCGAGATTCTGGACGAACCGCGGCGGGTCGATGAGATCGCGCGCATGCTGGGCGGCAAAGGGCTGACCAGTGTGATCGAGAGCCATGCGCGCGAACTGCTCGCTTCCGCGAAGTGAACGGGCGACCGTTCCAACAGGGTGTTCAACAAGGGGGGGATTGCAATGAGAGGTTCCGTTCCTGTTTTTCTGCTGGCATTTTCTGCGGGGCTGTCGTCGGCCGCGCCCGCGGCGCTGACGCTCGCGGGCGATTGGCAAATCAAGGTTGAGTCGGATGGCATCGCGGCGACGGTGACGGTGGACGCGCCCGATGTGGTCAAGGTGGCGGTTGAAAAGATCGCCGCGTTGCCGGTTTACAACCCCAAGGCGGCGCAGTATGCGCGGGGCGCGAAACTGGCCGGGGTGCGGGCGCAGGAGTGTTCGGTCCGGCATGCGCTGGATCCCGAGTCGCTGGTGGTGCGGCCGGCGCCGGATGCGGCGGCGTACGTGCGCGGCAAGGACTATGAGGCCGAGTTGACGTGGGGGTGTGTGGGCCGGCTGGAGGGCGGGGCGATCGGCGCCTCGACGCCGGTCGTGGTGAGCTACGCCTACGGCACGATGCGGCTGGACGCGGTGGTGCTGACGGCCGACAAGAAGGCCGTCTTGCGCAAAGGCGTGCCGCATGTCTCTCTGCCCGAAGCGCCGGCAACGGCGCCGGGGGAGACGCGGCTGGCCAACATCTGGGTGACGCCGCGGCTGACGAAACTGGCGGAGGAGAATCTGTTCCCCGTGCTTGAGGGGGCGTATCCCGAACCGCCGAAGGCCTCGCCGACGGCGGCGGAACGGCTCATACCCAAGGCGATGGCGAAGCTCAACGCGGGCGGCGCGCTGCGCATTTTGGCGTGGGGCGACAGCGTGACGGCCGACGGGTTTTTGCCCGAGCCCGAGAAGGATCGCTGGCAGGCGCAGTTCGTGCGGCGTCTGAAGGCGCGCTATCCGCAGGCGCAGATCGAGCTGATCACGGAGGCGTGGGGCGGGCGCAACACCGACAGCTACCGCAGGGAGCCGCCGGGCAGCGTCCACAACTACAAGGAAAAGGTGCTGGATGTGCGGCCGGATCTGGTCATCTCGGAGTTCGTCAACGACGCGGGGCTCAGCGAGGCCGCGGTGTTTGAGCGCTACGGCCGCATCCGCGACGAGTTCAAGGCGGTCGGTGCGGAGTGGATCATCCTGACGCCGCATTACGTGCGGCCGGACTGGATGGGGCTGACGTCCGAGAAGGGGATCGATGAGGATCCGCGGCCCTATGTGAAGGCGCTGCGGAAGTTCACGGCGGAGAACAACCTCGCGCTGGCGGACGCGTCGCTGCGCTACGGGCGTCTGTGGCGGCAGGGTATCCCCTATTCGACGCTGATGATGAACAACATCAATCACCCGAATCCGTTCGGCATGGGACTCTTCGCGGACGCGCTGATGGCGCTGTTCTCGTGATGCGGCCTCGTCGGGACGGGCTGCAAAACGGCGGCAGGCGCGGAGCGATGAAAGTCGGGATGAAAACAACGGGCAAGGAGATATTGTGACGCGTGAGACGGGGCTGAGGCTGGTGAAGGGCGCTGCGGCGGCGATGAGCGGCCTGCTGCTGTGGGTGGCGTTCCCTCCGCAGGCGCAGTCGGACAGCGCGTGGATGGCGCTCGTGCCGCTGATGCTGGTGATCCGCCACAGTGCGCCGCGGGCGGCGGCGGGATGGGCGTGGCTGGCGGGGCTGGTCTTCTGGGTGCTGACGCTGAGTTGGTTCCCCGCGATCATCAAGAACGGCGGGCCGTGGCCGCTGGTGGTGTTGGGGCAGGCGGGGCTGGCCGCGTGGTGCGCGGCGTTTCTGGCGCTTTTCGCGTTCGCTTCGTCCCGCGCGTGGCGATGGGCGGGCGCGGCCCCCGGATGGCGGCGCGTGGCCGCGGTGGCGGCGCTCGACCCGCTGATGTGGGCAGGCTCGGAAGTGGCGCGCGGATGGCTTTTTTCGGGGTTCGCTTGGAACTTCCTCGGGGTGAGCCAAGTGTCGAACCTGCATCTGATTCAGACCGCGTCGGTGGCCGGCGTGTATGGCGTTTCGGCCCTGCTGGTGCTGGGCAACGGCGCGGTGGCGAGCGTGCTGGAGCGCGCGGCAACCCCCTTTGTGGCGCGCTTGAAACGGGGCCCGGAGAGAGTCGGGCCGAGAACGGGTTTCGGCGGCCGGCTGTTCCGTTCGGCGGAGACTTTTCTGCCGCTGGCCGCGGTGATGGTCTGCTGGTACTGGGGCATGACGAGGACGCTGGCGTGGCGGCGGCAGGAGTGCCAGGCCGCTTCGTGGCGGGTTGCGCTGGTTCAGCCCAATTCGCCGTGCGTGTTCGCGATCAACGACGATGCGGTGCGCTCGCAGCAGGAACTGCTGGTGAACCAGACGCGTCTCGCGGGGGCGGCCAAGCCTGACCTCGTGGTGTGGCCCGAGACGGCGGTGCTGGGATCGGTGCCCTACGAGCCGGAGACGATGAAGGTGATCCGCGAGGGCGCCGAGGCGGCTGGCGCGCCGCTCTTGACCGGGGCGCTGGAGGTCGAAAAGACGGCGGTGACGCCCTCCGCGCCCGAGGGCCTGTTCTTTTACAATGCGGCCTGGCTCTTTTCTGTGACCGGCGAGCCGATGGGGCGTTACCGCAAGCGACACTTGGTGCCGTTCGGCGAGTATATCCCCTTGGACAAGACGATTCCCTTTCTCCAGCGGCTGGCGCCGACGGGGGTGAGCTGCACGCCGGGGCGTGACCCGGGCGTGTTGCATGTGACGCGGGCGGCGGGCGAGGTCTTGAGTATGGGGCCGCTCATCTGTTTCGAGGACACGGTGCCGTCGCTGAGCCGCGGGGCGGTGCGGGCCGGCGCGCGGCTGCTGGTGCTGATGACGAACGACGCGTGGTTCAACGGATCGATCGAGCCGGTGCAGCATTTGAGCCAGTCGGTGTTCCGCGCGGTTGAGAACGGGGTGCCGCTGGTGCGGGCGGCCAACTCGGGGGTGTCGTGCGTGGTGGATGCGGTGGGGCGGGTCAAACGGCTGGAGTCCGGCGGAGCGGTGGCCGATTTCGACGGGTTCTTGGTGATGCCGGTGGCGGTGCCGCGCGAGCCGCTGGCCGCGCCGTATACCCGTTGGGGCGACTGGGTCTTGGGGTTCCCCGGCCTGGCAATGGTGCTCGGCGTGGGAGCCTTCGGCCTCTTCGGGGCGAAACGCGGAAAGCGTGAATGAGGGGGGGGCAATGACACTGCAAGAGCTGGAGCGGCGCTCGTCGGCGGTGACGCTGTCGGATATGGAGATCTTCATCTTTCCTGAGCTGATGTACAGCCTGGTGCTGGCGAACATCATGTCGCCGCGTCTCTGGCTGTGGCGGGACGATCCGTGGTTCAAAGGCATCCGCAAAATGAAGCCCTACCGCCGGTTGCAGAGGCTGAAGCAGTACATCATGGACCACTACGTCTTCAACCTTGACCTGGAGACGTGGGGACTGACGGATCAGAAGCGCGAACTGGCCCGGTTTTCCGAGTTTTTGGATCCTGAGGTGATCGCGCAGTCGAACGCGCTGTTCGGATATGAGGGCGACACCTATTATTTCGACATCGACATCCGCACCCACTTCGGCTTGGACAAGTATGCGTCCGACGTTATCCCGTACTGGAAGACCGAGACCGTGGAGGCGATGGACGCGTTCCGTTTTCGGGAGGGGTTTGCGACGGGCGCGGGCGAGTGCGTATCGCTCGCGGCACTCTATGCCGCAGCCCTGTTTGTGGTGGCGGGCATTCCGCTCGAAAAGGTTTTTCTGATGGCCACGCCGTTGCATTCGCAAAACTTCGTGGACGCGGACGACGGCGTGCTGATCAACAACCGCCGGCTGGTGACGAAGGCGATGTGGTTCAACGGCACGCAGATCTCCGGGCAGGCGCGCCGGGCGCTGGAGCACGAGCGGGTGACGATTGTCTCGCATCCGACCGGCTGGATCCATACGCTTTATCGGCAGGCGACCATCGAGCCGGAGAGTTACGGCCGTTTCGCCGCGCAGTTGCGCACGTATCTCAAGACCCCGCTGACGCCCGAGATCCTCGGCAACTTCCTGCGGCAGAACCCGCGCTGTCGCCAGTGTTTCGTTTTGCGGTGGCCCGTTCACGGCGTCAACCGCTACCTCACGCTGGAGCAGGCGTTCAGCTTCGAGCAAGAGAGCTCGTACAAGGTGACGGACGCGACGCGCGACAAGCTGCTGGCCATGATTCCGATGGAGACCTTTGCGGCCTCGTGCTGTCCCTGCAAGGTCGTGCTGAACGACATCGAAGAGTTTGTGCGGGCGCGGTCAATCGACCTGGACAAGCCGGAGGACCTCCGTGCGCTGAAGGACAAGATCGGCGACGCCTGCATGAGCGCCACGGAGATGGTGGCGCAGCTGGTGCGCTTTTGCCACACGGAACCGCGCCTGCCGGCGACGGCGGGTGTGGCGTTCGAGTCGGAGCAGCCTCCGGTGCGTTTGGCGGCGGAGATGACGCGCGAGGAGATGGTCGCGCAGATCGAATCGCTGCGCGGCAGGAATGTGACGGCGGATATGGCTTTTTATGCTTGGCGCGACTTGTCGCGCACGCCTTACGCGCCGTTCGCGAAGGCGGCTCTGGAGAGGAATCCGGTGAGCGTGGCAGGCGCGGAAGGGCTGGCCGAAGAGTCCCTTGTGTCGCGCGTGGCGTCGTGGCCGGCCGAGTCGATTTATGACGGCCCGGCGCGGCTGGCGCAGCCGGATGAGGTCTGGAACTTCCGCCGCGGGGATGGTTTCGAGAAGGCCCTGCTGGTGGCGAATGTCGTGCGGAGCAGGGGCGCTCGCGCGCTGCGGTTGGCGCTGGAGGAGGGAACCGCGGTCTTGTCCGAGGGCGACCGGCGGGTGTGCGCGTTCCCGTCCGTGAAATCGCCGGCAGAGACCGTTTGGGCGCTGTGAGAAAAGGTTGGCATGGGTTTTGCATTTAATAACCCGCCTTCGACGGCATAAGTGTCGAGAAGATGCCAAAGGGAAGCTCCAACAGCGGGTTTTCCGATAGAACCGCCAGGATCGGACATTCGGGGTGCATACAAGGCAAAGCATGTTTGTGCGGAGCCTGTATCCGAAAGTATTCGGGTCCGCCACGTCGGGGGACGTGGCGGACCTTGTTTTCTTTAAAAGACCGTAATGTTTGATTTTTCGTGTTGCGGTCCCCGTTTCACTATAGTAAACTACAAAACACCTGATCTTATAAGGAGAAGACAATGCAAAAATCGTTTTATGTGTGTCTCGCGGCAGGTCTGATGGGCGCGACGATGGCGTGTGCCGATGAGTTGGCAGATGCGCCGCGCTGGTATGTCAGCCCGGGGGTGGGCATGATGTTTTTCGAGGGCAACCAGCCGGCCGACGAAGGGCTGAACATGGTGCTCCGTTTGGGTTACGACATTTCCGAACACTGGTCGGCTGAAGGCGGTGTGTCGTGGGCTCCGAACATCACGAGCAACGGCAGAGATGGACGCGATGATGGGCAAGAGGGTTACGATTTCAGCGGGCAAAGCGTGCGAGGCCTCTTCTTGGACGGCCTCTATCACTTCAATCGTTACAATCGCCTGGATCCTTATCTGACGGGTGGCTTCGGATATTACCGCGCGAATGACCGCATCTTCAACGAGGGCGGCGAATTCAGCGTCGCCGGACCGCGGGTCGGCGCCGGCGTGATGTATCATCTGAACGACCGGTGGTCGCTGCGTGCGGACACCCGCGCGTTCATGGCGGTGGATACGACCTGCGAGATGATTTACACGGCTGACGCGGGCGTCGCATACCGGTTCGGCGGTGCCAGCAAGCCGGCCGCGGAGAGTGGTGCGGCGGTGGTGGCTGGCTTGCCGAAGGATTCGGACGGCGATGGTTTGACGGATGATGAAGAGGCCAAGTTGGGAACCGATCCCTTCAACAAGGACACGGACGGCGACGGCCTGACGGATGGCGACGAGGTCAAGGTCTACAAGACCAATCCGTTGAACCCCGACACCGACTTCGACGGACTCAAGGACGGCGAGGAGGTCCTCACCTACAAGACCAATCCGCTGGAGCGCGACACCGACAAGGGCGGCGTGGCCGACGGGCACGAAGTGATTGAGGATCACACCAATCCGCTGGATCCCTCCGACGATCTGATGCTGTTCGAGGTCTACATCCAGTTCGATTATGACACCACGGTGATCAAACCCGAGTATTTCGGCGAGATCGATCAGGTCGTGCGCGTGCTGCAGCGCAACACGCAGGCGACGGCGGTGATCGAAGGCCATGCGGACCGCCGCACCCGCTCCAGCGAGAAGTACAATCAGGATCTCTCGGAGCGCCGTGCTCAGGCCGTCCAGTCCTACATGGTCGGCAAGGGCGTTCCGGGCAACCGCATGTCGGCGGTCGGATATGGCTTCAGCCGGCCGAAAGTGCAGCCCGACCTGGTCAACGGCAATCCGGAAAACCGCCGCGTGGAGATTTACATCCGCGGTGCCGGGACGAATGCGGACAAGGCCAAGTACGTGAATCCGTAATCCGGGTGCAGGCGTTTTTGATTCAGCGCTGACAAAAGGCCGCAGAGAAACAGGCGTTTCTTATGCGGCCTTTTGTCTTTGGATGACGCATGAAGATCATCGAGCGATATGTTTTGCAGTCCTTTTTGGCCGCTTTCTTTCTGGCTTGGCTGGTCTTGTCGTTTGTCCTGACGATTGGACTGCTGGTGCGGATCACGAAGCTGCTGATCGAGGGTTTGCCGTTGCGGGCGATCGGCCTCTTTCTGCTGGTCGGGCTGCCCGAGACGCTGACGCTGACGGTCCCGATCGCGCTGTTGGTCAGCGCGCTGCTCGTCTTCAGCCGGCTTTCCGCCGACAGCGAAATCGCGGCGATGAGGGCCTGCGGGGTGAATCTTCTGCACATCATGAAGTGGCCCCTTTTGGTGGGCGTCGCCTGCACGTTTCTCGGGTTCTACATCAACAACGAAGTCGTGCCGCGGAGTCATGAGGTCAGGCGCAATCTGCGTTCGCTGATCAGCGTGGACGTCGGCCTCGACCTGCTTGAGCCCGGACGCATGATCGACGATTTCCCGAACCTCAAAATCTTCTTCGAGAAAAAAGACGGCAATTGGCTGCACGACCTGCTGGTGTTCGACTACAGCCAAAAAGGGGTGACGCGCGAAATCCGTGCGGAAAAGGCCCTGGTGTCGACGAACGGCGCGGACATCGTGCTGGATATGTACAAGGTGCGCGTAGATCCGATCGAGGCGGAACGTCCCGGCATGGCGGCGGCCGACCGGTTTCAGCATGTGATCCCGGACGCGCTGAAGAAGCGCGCCTATGTCCGCAAGGAGAAGGACTTCCGTCTCCTTGAGCTGAAGGCGGCGATCCGGGATTTCCGGGCGAACGAAAAGTTGCCCCGTCCGTTGAAACGCATGCTGCTCAGCATTCACCGCACGCAGTACCACACGCGGCTGGTTTATGCGTTCGCTTCGCTTTGCTTTGTGCTGATTGGCGCGCCGCTCGGCATCCGGACCCACCGCAAGGAGTCGACGGTCGGCATGGCGGTGAGCATGGCGGTGGCGATGGCCTATTATCTGTGCGTGATTCTGGCGGAATCGTTGGACAAGATGCCGACGTGTCAGCCGTACGTGTTGGTCTGGCTGCCCGTGGCGGCGTGCGCACTACTTGCCTCTTATTTGATTCCCAAAAATCTTTAGTGTGATATGAAACAAGGAGAGATGGACATGGCGACAATTCATCCGACAGCAATTGTTGATGCGAAGGCGCAACTGGACAAGGACGTCGAAGTGGGCCCGTATGCGATCATTGGGCCCGACGTCAAGGTCGGCGAGGGTACGGTGGTCCAGGCGCATGCGTATATCAGCGGGCATACGACGATCGGCAAGCGGTGCGAAATCTTCCCGTTCGCTTGCGTCGGCATGAAGACGCAGGATTTGAAGTATCAGGCCGGTGATATCACCTATGCCGAGATCGGCGACGAGACGGTTTTGCGCGAGTTCTCGACGGTGCATCTCGGGACCAAGCCGGGCGAGGTGACGCGTGTCGGCTGCAACTGCCTGGTCATGGCCTACTGCCACATCGCGCACGGCTGCAGGGTCGGCAATCATGTGATCATGTCGAACCTTGCGACGCTGGCCGGCGAAGTGACGATTGAGGATTTTGCGATCCTTGGCGGGATGGCGGGTGTCCACCAGTTTTGCCGTGTCGGCACACACGCCATGATCGGCGGCGCTACGAAGATCCGGCAGGACTGCCCGCCCTATATGGTGGTCGACGCTTCCGGCACAGATGTGCGCGTGGCGGGCCCGAACATCGTCGGATTGCAGCGCCGCGGTTTTTCGTCGGAGGTCCGATCCGCGCTGAAAGAGGCGTACAAACTGATCTATCGCGAAGGGCTGAACCGCACGCAGGCACTGGAGCGTATCAAATACGAAATAGCGGACCTGCCGGAAATCAAGATCCTCGTCGATTTCTATCAGAACAGCCAGCGCGGCGTTCACTGATCGGCGGGCGGGAAGACCCCGTCGGCCAGTTGCCCGGTGCGCGCCTTGAGCTCGCGCCACGCATCGAGGTAGACGCGCAGGAATGCGCCCTCGGGCTTCTGGATGCGCTCGTCGAGCAGGCGCCTGAGGCGCTGTTGCTCGACGACGTAGTCGGTCTCGGAAAAGCAGCCGGAAAAGAAGGCCATGCGCAGCCAGACCAGATAGGTGGTGAGTGCGTCGAAGCAGTTGTATTCGACGATCTTCCGCGCTTGCCCCCGGAACCAAAGGCCACAGACGTCGTCGCCCGTCGTGTCCAGTTTTCCGGGAATTCCCGAGAGCGTGGCGATCTCGTTGAGGGAGACGGCGTAGTTCTTGCCGAAACCGCTGACGAGTTCCATCAGGTCGACGTCGCGGCTTTCCCACGGTTTGGCGTCCAGCCGCGCGCACAGGCTCTTGAGCGTGAGCCCTTTCACGACCGCTCTCTGGGTGAGTATCCTCAGGTCGGCATTGCGTGAGTTAAAGCCGACGAGCTGGGGGTCGCGGCTGACGAGCCCGTCGCTCAGGAAGCGCTTGAGAATGTAGGCTTCGTCCTGCGACGGATCTTCCGGGTTTTCCGGCAAGGCCTGAAGATAGAGCTGCACGTCGCCGTTTTGGAAAACCCGCCGGATGACGGTGGCGATGGAGACCACGCGGCAGAAGAGCGTCCTCAGAAACGGTGTCGGGTTCTCGGCGGTGGCGCCGCCCTGTTCCCACATCACGCGCAAGACCTCGCCGTCGGGCAGATCGTCCGGCAGGTGGTAGAGCAGCCGGCCGGCCTGAAGGTCGGGAACCCATTCGCAATCGAATGCCCAGACTTCGTTCGCGACGGCCTTGATCATTTGCGCTCCCCTTTCGCGGCGCCGGCGACGCGCGGCTGTTCAATTTCGAGCGTGCCGCTGAAAGCGGCCTCGATGCGGAAGCGCATGTGCGTGGCCCGTTTGGGCAGAGCGACCTTCCGGTTCAGCGCGGCGGACAGGACGGCGACTTTCTGGCGCATGTCCCGCACCTCGAAGCTGTCGGTCCGGATTGGCTCCGGCGCGCCGTCCGGACGGGTGGCATAAATGACCAGCTGGTAAAAAACGACGCCGTCGAAAGCCTCGCTTTTCCGGATTCTCCCGGTCAGCCGCAGCGCGTCGAGCCCCGTGCCCGCGAGATTGATCAGGGGCGATTCGATTTGGGCTTTGAGCGGCCCTTCATTACAAATGCAGAGCGTGGTGGCGGCGTCGCGCAGGCCGGTGCTGAACGTCTGTTTGCTGCGGTCTTCGAACGCGTAGCGCCAACCCTCGAGGCGCCCGTCCGGATTCAGCATCGCGGGAAGGGCCGGCAGCAGGTTCTTGTCGGCGGGGGTCAGCGGATAAGCCGCAAGCGACGGGAGGTCGAAATCGGGAACCGCGATGGCGAGCGCGGGAGAGGGCGCCGCGCGGCCGGCGCGGAAGGCAAGGGCGCCCGCGGCGAGAAGGGCGCAGGCGGCCAAGGCCGCGAAGCCGAACACGCGCTGACGGGAAGCCGTATGCCGTTCGCGTCGCGTCGCGGCCCCGTTCTTCGGCGCGGGGGCAGGCGGCGGCGCAGGCGGTGCCGGTTTGGCGAACGAGGGGCTCTCGCGCAGGGTCGGAAGATGCTGCTGTTGCTCTTTCTGCTGTACCCAAGGGTCATCGTCCAGCCCCGCGCCCTGCATCGCCAGACGGTATCCCGCGCTGTCGAACGGAAGCTGGCGGAAGGTGATGGACCGCGACGCGTCATCGAAGAGGCAGTAGGAGGATCGGCAATCGCCCGCGCGCGGGTAGCCGACGCTGCCGGGGTTGATGATGTAGCGCTTGCCGTCTTCCAACTCGAAGTCGCAGGGGACCACGAAATGGGGCGTTCCGCTTTCGCCGATGACATAGATGCCCGGCAGGTGCGAGTGTCCGACAAAAAGCAGCTGCGCGGTCGTCGCTTGCCAGGAGGGAAGTGCGTCGCCGGGCTCGACGATGTAGCGGAACTCGGCCGGGGCGGAGAACTCGCTGTGGGCGCAACGGAACGCGGGCTCGTCGTGCGTGAGCGGAAGCTGGCTGAGCCATTCGAGGGCGGCCGGCGCGAGCTGCTCGCGATGCCGGGCCACGGCCGTCGCGGCCCGCGCGGAAAAGGTCTCGGTCGTCAGCCGGCCGCAGACGGCGGCGTCGTGGTTGCCCAGAAGCGTCACGTTCACAACGCGGTAGACGGATTCAAGGACCTCGACCGGATTGGGCCCGTACCCCGCCACGTCGCCGAGGCAGATGATTTTGTCTGCTTTCAGATCGGCGATGTCAGTCAGTACGGTCTGCCACGCCGCCAGATTGGCATGAAGGTCCGAAACGATCGCGTAGCGCATAATGTCAGGACATCCGTGGTTGAACGTTTAATGAGAAACAAAGTTTAAAGGGAACGCAAGGGCTGTTCAAGGCCAAAGCGACAATAAAAAAGGCGGCAGGAGTGATCCTGCCGCCTTTTTCGAGAGGGAGGGCGCATTAGCCCGCGATGATCGCCTCGTTCGGGCATTCGCCGGCGCATGAGCCGCAGTCGATGCACTTGTCGGGATCGATGATGTACGCGGGCGAGCCCTCGCTGATTGCTTCGACCGGGCAGGCGTCTTTGCAGAGGCCGCAGGCCACACACTTGTCGGTGATTTTATAAGCCATGGTGTTCTCCTTGGTGTTGAGCCGGCACCATGCGTCCGCGCATGTTTCCGGCGCTACAAATCCGTTGTTAAAAGCCGATATGTTAGCCGAATCGCGGGCGACACGCAAATAAAAACCGGGGCTCAACGCGCGCCGCGAAGGGCTGGTTTCGAGGCCCGCGCGGCCTCTGCGACGGCGAGCGCGGCGGTGGCGAAGGCGGCGGTGAGGTTGTAGCCGCCGGTCGGGCCGTCGATGTCCATCACCTCGCCTGCGAAAAAGAGGCCGGGGCATTTGCGCGACGCCATCGTGGCCGGATCGACCTCGTTCAGCGGCACGCCGCCGATCGTGACGATCGCTTCTTTGAGCGGCCGCGTCTCGGGATTGTGCACGCGGACTGTATCCCTTCCGACTTGCCATTCGACTTCGAAATCGTTCAGGTTCTGGCGAGCCACGCAGCGGCTCGCGTTGTAGGCCGCGGCGCCGCCGATGCCCCATGTCTCGCAGTCCATCTGTCCGCGGCCTTCGTAAAGTTTCTGGCCTTTGCGGAAGATGCGGCAGGTGGCCTCCTCGAAGGTGGTGCCCGCGTGCGCGTCGATCCACGGGTGGGTGATGACGAAGCCGATGAGGCCGGGGCGGTAGGGCTTGAGCGCGTGACCCAGTGCCTTGGCGAACTTCTGGCCGTCGCCCACCGAGCCGGTCTTGGGATAGCTGACGCCGCCCGTGGCGATCAGCACGCGCTGCGCGAGCAGAGAGAAGTGTGTTGTTGTCACATGGAAGAGGGCTCCGCCCTCGCCCGCGAGGCGCTCTACACGCTCGGCGGGCGCGTTGAGGCAGAGCGCCGTGCCGGTGTCGCGCAGCGCATCCGTGAGCGCGTGGACTACGTCCGAGGCCTGTTCGGAGCGGGGAAAAACGCGGCGGTCATCCATCCGCTTGAGCGGAACGTTGTGCCGTTGAAACCAGTCTTGCACGGCGGATGGCGGACAGGCGTTCAGCGCCGGTGCGAGGAAGGTCGTCATCGGTTCGCCCATATCGCGCAACATCTGCGCGGACGAAATGTCTTTCGTCAGATTGCAGCGGCCGTTGCCGCACATCAGCAGCTTGCGTCCGGGCTTGTGCTTGCGTTCGAGGATCAGCGCGCCAAGGCCGCGTTCGCCCGCGAGGCAGCCCGCGAAAAGTCCGGCCGCGCCGCCGCCGATGATGAGAAGAGGTACAGGGGTAAGCGAATGCATGAGGTTGTTGTTGAGCGGGTGCGTGAGTGATGAGGCGGTGCGCCTGTAAAGGCAACCGTCGAAAACTTATGGTTTCTGGTCGAACGCCGCGGGCATCGCGAAGAGGCCGATGTCGCTGACGCAGGGACAGGCCGCCGCGCCGGTGATGCGCAGCCGCACGCGGTCCGTCTTGACTTTTGTGCCGCGGAACAGCCGGCATGCGCCGATGCTCTGTCCCTTGGCGTATTCGCGCCACTGGCCGTCCTGCCAGGTTTCGACGGCGAACCCGTCCACGCGGTGGCCAAGCTTGATGTTCTCGCGCAGGCGCACGACGTTGAACTCGGCGACGGCCGGAAGGGTCAGCGTGAGGGTGGCGTTGGTGACGCCGTCGTCCGTGGCCCAATAGGAGTAGCGGTCGCGGTCGAGCACGTTGGCGGGGGCGAAGGGCGACGGTTGTTCGGGCGCGGTCTGCGCGGCGCGCACGTTGTCTGCAACGGCGACGGCGCTGCTGGCGAGATTGGCGGCGAAGAGCGTGCGCAGGAGTCCCCCGAACACGTCCAGCGACCGGATGTCGGCCTCGCACACGCGCCCGTCGCGGTCCGGCGCGACGCCGAGGTTCATGCAGCCGCCTTTGCCGACGCTGTTGAAATAGATGTCCAAGAGCTGGGCCGGCGTGCGCACGGTCGCGTCTTCGTTCGTGTGCCAGAACCAGCCCTTGCGGAGGGGCACGTCGCATTCGGCGGGGATCCACGCCGCGCCGTTCCGGTGTCCCGCGGGTCCTTCGATGTGGTTCATGGAGTCGCCGTTCGCGGGGCGCGCGGGATCGGTCTTGCCTTTGGGCGTGAACGTCGCCCACGACTCTTCGGCCGCGTAGCCTTTTTCGTTGCCGACCCAGCGGCAGTCCGGGCCGACGTCCCCGAAAATGCAGGCCGATGGCTGGAGCTGGCGCACGAGGCCCCAGGTGCCGGGCCAGTCATAATAGGTGAAGCGGTCGATGCTGCGTTTCTCTCTCGCGCCGCCGTAAAATCCGTCACCGCCGTTGGCGCCGTCGAACCAGACCTCGAAAAGCGTGCCGTACTGGGTGAGCAATTCGCGGAGCTGGGCCTGATACAGAGGCGGGTAGGCGGGCGTGCCGTACGCGGCGCTGTTGCGGTCCCACGGCGAACAGTAGACGCCGAAGCGCACCCCGTGCTTCTTGGCAGCGTCGGCGTATTCGCGCACGAGGTCGCCCCGGCCGCCGCGCCAAGGGGACTTCGCGATGTTGTGGCCGGTGGTCTTGGTGGGCCACAGGCAGAACCCGTCGTGGTGTTTGGCCACGAGGATCACGCCGTTCATGCCGCCGCGTTTCAGCGCGGTGATCACCTGCCCCGCATCGAGCTTGGCCGGGTTGAAGAGCGCCGGGTTCTCCTCGCCATAGCCCCATTCGCGGTCGGTGTAGGTGTTCAGGCCGTAATGGATGAGCGAGAAGGTCTCGGTCTCGTGCCAGCGCAGCTGGCGCTCGCTCGGCGCGGCGCCGTAGGGCCGGGGCTCCTGTGCGCGCAGCGCGAGCGCGGCGCAGCCGGAGAGGGCGAGAGCGAGAGCGCGCGATGTCTTCATCCTCGGATTCCTTTCTGGTGCAGTGTCAGGCGAGCGTCCAGCCGTTGTGGTAGGGCTGGCGCAGCAAGGCGTCGGCTTCGGGGACGTTGGTGATCCGCGCCGCGGCGGCATCGTATTCGATCGGCTTGCCGGCGCGGAGCGCGATGTTTCCCAAAAGCACGAATTCCGTGAGCGGGCCGGACCATTCGAAGTCGCAGCCCGCGCGCTCGCCGCCCTTGCAGGCGGCGAGCCATTCGCTCCAGGTGCCTTCGCGGCGCGGCAAGGTCTTTGGAACCGCGGCGGATTTCGCCGCCAGCGCGGGATCGAGGATCTTCTCAAACACCATCTTGCCCTTGTCGCCGATGTAGAGCACGCCCTCGTCCGGCAGGTCGGCCGAGTCCATTTCGGCGGGACGCGGCGGGCGCAGGCCGCCGTCGTACCACACGACGCGCACCGGCGGCAGATCGCCGCGCGCGGGGTAGTCGTAGGTCACGATCGAGGCGAGCGGGAACGATTCGTCGAACCGTTTCGACGTGGAGGCGGAGACGCGGCTGGGATAGCCGAGCTTCAGGGCGCGGTAGGGGGTGTTCAGGTAATGGCACCCCATGTCGCCGAGCGCGCCGGTGCCGAAGTCCCACCAGCCGCGGAAATTGAACGGGTGGTACACCTTGCGGCCGCCCCAATTCTTGGGCGGCATGTCGGGGATGGGGTTGCCTTCGGGCCAGGCGTCTTTGAACGGCCGCATGGGCGCGGGCCCGATCCACCGTTTCCAGTCGAGCGTGCCGGGCACGGGGTCTTCGCCTTCGGGACGCTTCGGCATGCCCTGCGGCCAGACGGGGCGGTAGGACCACACGTGGACCTCGCGCACGGCGCCGATCGCGCCCGCGGCGATGAGCTCGGTGGTGCGGCAACCCTCTTCCCCGGTGTTGGGCCGCGCGGTGACTTGCGTGGCGACCCCCGCCAGTCTGGCGGCGGCGGTCACGGCGCGGCACTCTTCGACGGTGCGGGTGAGCGGCTTGACGCAGCAGACGTGCTTTTTGGCGCGCAGGGCGGCCAGCGTGATGATCGCGTGCGTGTGGTCGGGCGTGCCGCAGTACACGGCGTCGACCTTGTCGCCTTCGGCGTCGAGCAGTTCGCGGAAATCGCGGTGGCGGCGTGCCTGCGGGAAAAGGTCGTAGGTTTTCTTCGCGTGGACGTCGTCCACGTCACAGAGGGAGACGATCTCAAAACCGGCCTTGGCGCAGGCTTTGAGTTGAGGGTTGCCGATCCCGCCGATGCCGATCCCCGCGAGTGTGATCTTTTCGCTGGGAGGCGTGTGCCCCTCGCCCCCCAGCACGTGCCGGGGAACGATGTTGAAGGCGAACGCCGAGGCGGCTGAAGATTTCAGAAAAGCGCGTCGGGTCGCGGTCATGCCGTTCCTCATGATCTTCCCTTTCTTTTAGCACCGAGGTCCCGTTTGCCAGCGGCGGGCGTCGGTTCAAAGGCTTTTGACGAAGGTGGCCATCCGGTCCATGGCCTCTTTGAGCTGGTCCATGCCGGTCGCATAGGCGCAGCGCAAGAATCCCGAACCGCACGGGCCGAAGGCGCTCCCCGGCACGCAGGCTACGCTATACTCGTTGAGCAGGCGCAGCGCGAAGTCTTTCGAGGAGAGCCCGGTCGACTGGATCGAGGGAAACACGTAGAACGCCCCGCGCGGCATGAAACAGTCGAGCCCCATCTCGTTGAGCGAGGAGACGATGAAGTTGCGGCGCAAGTGGTAGGAGCTGCGCATTTCCGCAATGTCGTTGTCGCCATGTCGGAGGGCTTCGAGGCCCGCGATCTGGCTGGTCGAGGAGGCGCACATCATGCCGAACTGGTGGATCTTCATCATGGCGTCGGTGAGCGGCGCAGGCGCACAGGCGTAACCCAGGCGGAAGCCGGTCATGGACCACGCTTTCGAAAAGCCGTTGAGGAAGATCAGCCGGTCGCGCAGGCGCTCGATCGCCGCCATCGAGAAGCGCCCGCCCTCGTAGGTGAGCTCCGAGTAGACCTCGTCGGAGATGAGGATCAGGTCGTGGCGGATGGCGAAATCGGCGAGGGCTTCGGTGTCCTCCCGGTTGAGCGTGGCGCCGGTCGGGTTGTTCGGGAAGTTGATCAGCAGGGCGCGCGTCCGGGGCGTGACCTTTTTCTCCAGCTCCGCGACCGTGAGGCGGAAGTCGTCCTTGCGGTAGGTTTCGACTGCCACGGGCACGCCGTGGGCCATGCGGATCAGCGGGGCGTAGGCCACGAAACAGGGCTCGTGGTAGAGCACTTCGTCGCCGGGCGAAAGGATGGCGCGGATGGCGAGGTCGAAGGCCTCGCTCACGCCGACCGTCACGAGAATTTCCGTGTTCCAGTCGTAGTCGGCGTGGAACGAATGGCGCATGTACTGCGCGAGCGCCTGGCGCAGCTCGGGCGCGCCGAGGTTCGAGGTGTAGCGCGTGGCGCCGCGTTCGATCGACTCGATGGCCTTTTCGCGGATGTGCCACGGAGTCTGGAAGTCGGGCTCGCCGATGCCGAGGGAGATCACGTCCTTGCGGCCGGCGACGATGTCGAAGAAGTCGCGGATGCCGGATTTGGGGAGGCTCCGCACGTGCGGAGCCACGAAGTCATGGGCAGACTTGGAGGCGGTCGTCATGGGGTTCACTTTCCATCAGGACACCTTGGTCCTTGTACGTTTTCAACATGAAATGGGTTGCGGTCGAGAGTACGCCGTCGAGCGGGGCGAGGCGCGCGCTGACGAAGTTGGCGACTTCCTGCAGGCTCTTGCCTTTGACGAAGAGCAACAGGTCGTAACCGCCGGACATCAGATACATCGATTCCACTTGGGGAAACTTGCTGATGCGCGTGGCCACGCGGTCAAAGCCGCCCTCGCGTTCGGGCCGGATGCGCAGCTCGATCACCGCTCGCACGTCGGTAGACTCGAGGCGGTCGGTGTTCAAGACCGCCTGAAAGCCGCGGATCACGCCCTCCTTTTCGAAGGCGGCAATACGCGCTCGGATGTCCTCTTCCGTGGTGGCCAGTTGCTTGGCGAGGGTCGCGTCGGATTCCCGCGCGTTTTTTTTCAACAAATCGAGTAGGGCGTCCATAACAGCTCACTTTCCTGTTTCGAAACAGCGTTCAGTTTAGCGCAAAAAGGGGCCGGGAGGCAAAGGTTTAGAGCACCTCGATCTGATCGACCTCCGCCGTCACGGAGACGGCCTGCCCGATCAGGTCGACGTTCAGCACCACTTTGAGCGTGCCGGCCATCCGTGCGATGCGGCCCTCGATGCCCATGAAGGAGCCCTTGACGATGCGCACGAGCCGGCCTTTGGCCAGCGGCTTCACGGCGGTGAGGGCGGGGTTCGCCCGCAGCGCCCGCCGCACCATGACCAGATCCCGCACCAGACGGCGCGGGTTGTCGGGCTCCAGAATGCGGACGGGCAGGTTGGTCTGAAGCACTTGCAGGCGCCGGGTCTGGTCGAAGCGGGCAAACACGTAGCCGGGAAAAACCGGAATGAGGGCCGTCACTTTGCGGCGCTGCACGACGCGCGTTTTTTCGCGGAGCGGCAGGTAAAAGGGGATCCCGTAAAGCGCGCAATACTCCGTCATCTTCTTTTCGGTTCTCGGTTTGACAAAAAGCACTTTCCAATTTTGCATACGCTCGACATGATACAGAGGAAGGTGGACGATGGGCAATAGGCAAGCGGAGCGGGGCTGATTTTGCGCGTCAGAACGGGACGGGGCGTGCGGGCGCATTTCTCGGGCTTTATCCATCTTTGCTTTTGCCCCGCCGGCGTTTTTGGTATAAACAATGCAAAAAGAAAAGGTATTTTCTGGAGATGTTCAGTTCGATGAAGCGATCTTTGTTGATGGGTCTGGTGGCTGCGGGGGCGTGCCTTGCGGCCGGCATTATGTTTTCGGGTTTGCGGGACCGGCGCCCCGTGCTGGTCTGCTTCGGCGACAGTCTGACCTCCTGCGGAGGGCCCGGCGGGCACTACAGCGACTGGCTGGCGGCCTTTATGCCTTACGTGAAGGTGGTCGATGCCGGGATCGGCGGCGACACGCTGGACGGCGGGCGCGCGCGGTACGCGCGGGACGTGCTCGCGCACAAGCCGGACGTGGTGCTGATCGCGCTGGGCGCGAACGATTTCTGGCGCAAATCGAGGACCGTCGCGGAGATGGGCGCCGATCTGGAGGCGATGGTGCGCGCGGCGCGCGCCGGCAACGCGCAGGTGGTGGTGGCGAGCTGCTTCGGCGACCGGGCGTTCTGGGACGAGACCTGCGTCGAGTTCGAGTATAGCCGCTACGGGCTGGCCGCGCAGATGGCGCAGATGGAGCGCGAGGTGTGCCACGCGCACGGCTGTCTATACGTGCCCAACATGCAGGTCGACGTGAAGCCTAACCGCTTGCCGCCGTTTTGGGATGAGACGGATCATCCCAACCGGGCGGGCAACAAGCGGGTGGCGCTGCGCCTGATGCCGTCGCTGCGGTCGGCGCTGTCACGGGTGGCGCGCTGAGCAGAGGCGGGCTGGCGGACGTTTTTTTGTTTCTGTACGAACGAGCATCAAGACAACGGGGGTGGGCATGGCGATGTCGGATTGGCGAAATGAGCTGAACGGAATCATGGGCGGAAAAGCCCGTGTGACGCGGGCGGAGCAGGAGAACGCGGTGTTCGAGGATTTTCTCGACACGGTGGCGATGCCGGCGCTGACGGAAGTCGCCGAGGAGCTGAGCGGGAAACACGGGCGCGACGCACAGGTGCGCCGCGCGCCCGCGTCGGCCACCCTGAGCGTGCGGGCGGGCGACGTGGAGGAGATCAGTTTCCGCGTCATGAAACATTTCGTTCAGAACGGCATCCTGCCGCGTGCGGAGGTGCGCCTCAACCGCGGGGCGCGCTACGTGAAGTACGAGTCCATGTTCAAGGATGACCCGCCGAGCTATCCGATTTCCGACGTCACCAAGGGTGACATCATCGCGTGCTTCATCCGCTATTACAGCATGGGTATGGAAAAAGGCCAGCCATACATGCCGGAGTGAGGCCTGCACGGCGGGGAGAACGTCCTCATGGATGCGCGGTTGCAAAGACTGATCGGCTGCCACAGCACGCCCGGGGACGAAGACGAAGTCCGGGACTTGCTCGAGTCGTGCTGGCGGGAAGAGGGCTGGTCCGTCGAACGGTACGGCGGGTATGCGACCGTTGCCCGCGCGCTGCCGCATGTGCCGGACCGGCCGGTGCTGCTGGTCTGCGCGCACATGGATTCCCCCGGCTACAGCGTTGACCGCCTGCGTGTGTGGCCGAGCCCCGCTTCCGGGCGGGCTTGTTTCGGCGTAACGGAATTGGGTTCCCCCGAGTTCGAAGGCTCGGCGCCGGCCGTGCTGAAGACGCGGCAGGGAAAGTTTCGCGGTATGCTGAGCTCGCTTGCGGACGTGGAAGACGATTCGGGGCTGCGCTTCGAAATGGATGCCGCCGAGGCGGCGCAAGGCGAAGTGCTGCAAGGCGACCGTGTCTGTTTCCTCCCTCAACACAAGCGGACCGGACATGTGCTGGAGTCCCCGTTTCTAGATGACCGGTTGGGGTGTTGGCTGCTGACGCGGGTGGCGGCCGAGGCCCGGGCGTGGCAGACGAACTATCAGGTCGTCTTGGGTGCGACGGCCTCCGAGGAGCTGGGCGGGTTCGGCGCGCGGGTGCTGGCGGCTCAGGTGCGTCCCGATCTCGTGGTGGTGGTGGATACGACGTACGAGTCGGCTGAGCAGGGCGTCTGGCTGGGACAAGGGCCGGTGTTGACCTTGAGCGACGCCTCGGTTCTCCTCAGCCCGTCGACGCGGGACCGCGTGCGGGCGTGCATGGCCGGAGCGAACGTGCCGATTCAGACCGAGGTGTACAATTTCAGCGGGACGGATGCCCGGGCGTTTCCGCAACAGGGGCTGATGTGTCCCGTCCTGCCGGTGCTCGTGCCGACGCGGCGCAACCATTCGCCGGGCGAGACGGCGGACGTGCGGGACCTGGCGGCTTGGCCGGGGGCGGTCCGTGCGATCGCGGAGAATTTTTAGGAGCGGAATGGAAGTCTGTGTTTTAGCGAGCGGAAGCAAGGGAAACTGCATCTACGTGTCCGGCGGCGGCACGTCCCTGCTGGTGGACGCGGGGCTGTCCTCGCGCGAAATCGTGACGCGGATGCAAAGCGCCGGCCTCGCGCCCGAATCGGTCCAGGCCGTGCTGTTCACGCACGACCATGTCGACCACTACCGCGGCATCGAGGTGTTCAGCCGCAAGTACCCGGTCCGTCTCTTCGCGAACGAGGGGACCGCGGCCGGGATCGAGCTCGGGTGCCCCAAACTGGCGTGCGCGTGGGAGATTTTTGAGACGGCCTCCTCGTTCGAGATCGGCGGTTTGCGGGTCGAAGCTTTCACCGTGCCGCATGACGCGGCCGATCCGGTGGGGTTCGTTTTCGACGACGGCGCGGCGCGCCTGTGTGTGGCGACGGACCTGGGGCAGGCCACCCCGCTGATCTGCGCGAATCTCGCGCGATGCCATGCCGCGATTCTCGAGAGCAACCACGATTACGACATGCTGATGCAGTCGGAACGCCCGTGGCCGCTGAAGACGCGCATCGCCGGGCGCAGCGGGCACCTGTCGAACGACGATGCCGCCGCGCTGATGTGCACGTCGCTCTCCGAGCAGTTCCACATTCTGTTGCTGGCGCACCTGAGCGAGGAGTGCAATACGCCGGCCCTGGCGCTCAACACGATGCGGCAGGCGCTGCGATCCTCGGGCCGCGAGGATGTGAGGATCGAGGTCCTGAGCCAGACTCGGGTGAGCGCGCGGCTCGTGTTTTAGGCGTTTGGGTGGACTATCCCCATGTTTTTCTGTTGACGAATGCGGGGAGTGCCGGAAACAAAGGGTCCCGTTAAAAACAGGGCCTGTCAGAAAGTGAAATGGTGGTTCCAGCTCTGTTAAACCCGTAGAATACGG